>ULUV01035833.1_pt1 | contig 71220 bp, 60 predicted proteins | sample 1958921 | NCBI WGS metagenome assembly ULUV01 (sample SAMEA4835772, study PRJEB28245) | human gut metagenome | biome: gut microbiome; material: fecal sample | place: Denmark | collected 2008
AACTCCGGCCCGGCATCTGAAGATGCCTTCCCTGAGGAATTCCACTTGCGAAGCACCCTGGGCTGAGCGGGCCCTTGACGCAGTTCGAGGACAACATTCATTAAAGCCGACGGGGGCAAAACCCACGATCTGCACCCGTGGCAATGAAATAAAGGGATGACGGGGGCGAAAAGGCTTGATCTGCACACGTGAATCCAACGACGGGGGCAAAAACCCATGATCTGCACCCATGACAATGAAATAAAGGGACGACGGGAGCAAAAGTGCCGGATCTGCACCCGTGCATCTCGGGACCTCCATAGGCACAGGCACGCTGTAACTTACCTTGTTTTCGTGAGGCGTACAGGGCGGTCATCACTATGATGGGTAAGCCGAACAGCTGCATAGCACGCGGCGAATTGCGAAGCACCCTGAGCTAAGCGGGCTCTTGTCGCAGTTCGGGACAACATACATGAAAGGCGACAGGGGCAGAAGGGTCGGATCCGCACACGTGAATCATACGACGGGGGCAGAAACCCACGATTTGCACCCGTGACAATGAAATAAAGGGATGACGGGAGCAAACAGGCCAAATTTGCACACGTGACTGGCAACCTTCACCACAACTGATTGGCAAATCGCGCGGGATTGCGTATATTTGCGGCGGAAATTATTTCCAAACCACTGCGGACAATATGGATGGAATGCTGCGGCTGGTGGCAGACAGATCGACAGACAGGCAGGTGGCAGACAGACGGACGGTCTGATTGATAGATAGATTGATAGTCAGTCAAATAGACAAATAGGCAAACAGTCAAACAGACAGGTGCCAGACAGACGGATGGTCTGATAGATAAACAGATAGATAGTCAGTCAAACAGATAAACAGACAGATCGACAGACAGACAGAACACGACAAATGAACTACTCTGGTTTAATCATAGCAGTTATCACATTTTTGGTAATTGGACTTTTTCACCCACTCGTAATCAAGAGCGAGTATTATTTCGGCACTAAATGCTGGTGGGCATTCGCACTTGCAGGCCTGGCCTTCATCGTGGCAAGCCTTCTGGTAGAGAACAGCGTAGCAAGCCCCATTCTTGGAGTCGTGGGGTGCTCTTGCCTGTGGAGCATATTGGAGATCTTCGAACAGAGGGAGAGAGTCAGGAAAGGTTGGTTTCCGATGAATCCGAAGAGGAAGTCAGAGTATTAGGCAAAGCGCGAGTGAAGTCGTAGCCAGAGGCGGCCAGGCTGTCCAGGAGGAGGGCGAGGAGACTGCTTGCTCCATCGAGTCTGTCGTGGAGGAGGATGACCGAGCCGGGGCGCACCTGTTTCATAATTCGTTCTACAACAGGGACATACCAGTCGTGTCCAGACTGCTTACAAGAATATCCAGACTGTTTGCAAGAATGTTCTGACGACTTGCAAAACATTGTGTCAAAGCTTCTTACATCCCAGCCGACAGTATGCAGACCGAGAGTCCGAATTACTTTAGCGATAGTCGGATTCGTCACGCCGAAAGGAGGACGGAACAATGAAATCTTCTTGCCGGCGACACTTTCCACTGCACGTTTCCCTTCATTGACATCGGCCAGCATTTTATCGAAAGACAACAACGGAAAAGTGCCGGCATGGCTGTAAGTGTGCAGTCCGAGCGCATGTCCTTCTTCAAGCATGCGACGCAGAACCGCCTCATTGCCAGAGACTTTGGAGCCGATCAAGAAGAAAGTCGCCCTGGCGCCACGTTCACGGAGGACATCTAGAACACGCTCAGTTTCAGGCGGATGCGGCCCGTCATCGAAAGTCAGGTAAACCACTTTCCGGTCTGTTTTCTCACGACAGAAAGCCCACACATATACTCCTGAGCGTATGCTGGCAGAAGCCCAGACCATAAAGACTGTTATAGAAAGGACAATGGCAAGTATGCAGAGTATTGTGATGACAGACATATCGAAACCAATTCCAACTACTTATGTAACAAGACGATAACGCCATCCTCATTGACATCATCCACTATCGCGGTATAACCATCCGGAATCTTCTGTTCAGAGATGAGTTTACAGAGCAATACCGGAAGCATTGAACGGAACGCTCCGAGGGACTCGACGTGATCGGCGCAGCTTATGACATTGACACCGGCATTGATTCCGAACAGTTCAGAGATCGGATTCTCTGCGCATTTCGGGAGGTCTGAAAGATTCGCGAGACCGCAGAATCGGAGAGCTGCGTTGCCGTCTTTGGTGCCGTTCAGCGAGCTATATGAGGTTTCCCCATACTCGTGCAGGGGGCAGAAAGAGGACTTTGAGCCGGATTCCCCACCGTGCTCAGAGGCTGACTTAGACTCACGCAAATGTCTGGTGGAGCACTCGGAGTTTGCATCACCACCACGCTCAGAGGCAGACTCGGAGCCGGATTCATCACACGGACAGGAGACAGACTCAGACTCACGCAAAGGTCCGGTGGAGGACTCGGAGCCGGATTCACCACCCCACTCAGAGGCAGACTCGGACTCATGCAAAGGTCCGGTGGAGAACTCGGAGTTTGCATCACCACCCCGCTCAGACGCAGACTCGGAACCTGCTTCATCGCCGCTCTGCCCGGAATCAGACTCGGAACCATCATCACCACCCAACCCTGTGGACGATTCAGTTGCCGGGCAGAACTCGGAAACGTCTGTCGGCATCGCGGCACTGAGCAGAAATGCAGCAGCGCCTTCTCCCAACGGAAGGAAACCGTCCCCAACTCTATATAAACCAAGACGTTGCCTTATGACATCAACCTCAGGCGTAACCTCGTCGAAAGCACCGACCAGTGCCACATTCCCCTCACCCGCATCATCGAGCAGCATTGCGGCATCGACAAGAGACGCAGCGAAACCACCAGCCCGCTGCACATAAGTCGTGTTATAGGCGTGAATTTTTCGGATCAATGCAATGTAACCGGATGCAGTATTGAAAGTGGACTGCATGAAAGGTGACGGATTCAGCAGAGTTTCCTCCCTGTCGAAAATGCTTGAACCGAAAGAGATGGTATCCTTCATAAAGCCGGCACCCGTAGAGGTGATTATTCCGGCCACTCTCTCGGAAGGGACACCATCAAGCGACTTCAGCCCGCACCATACAGCCATCTTCAGGAGCCGCCCCATTCTGCGCCTCAAATTCGCATCAGTTATAACTTCCTTATAATCAGGCTCATCAGCACTGATATATGAAGTACAGCTGATATATAAATGTTTATGCGGAACATACAGCATGGCTAAAGTGCTTTAGAAGATTGAGTGTCAATGATATCCGAAAAGACGAGAGAGACGCAGTTGCCGCTGAAGCCGAAGGCCGAGGACAATATGTTGTGCAAGCGTTGCTTAGAACCATCTCGAGTCGCAAACGGTGCAAGACCGGTTTCCGGAATCGGAGAAGCGTAACTGCGAGAACCACTAAACGGTGCAAGACCGGTTTCCGAAAGCGGAGAAGCGTAACGGCGAGAACCCATAAACGGCACAAGACCGGTTTCCGGAATCGGAGAGGAGAAACCGCACGAGCCCATAAACGACAAATCATTCAGTTCCAATGACTTGCATACCATCACGGCCTCAATTCCCTCAGAAGCGGCAAGAGTATGCCCCGTATAGGCCTTGAGCGAACTGAACGGCGGAACAGCACCACCGAAAACCCGCACCATGGCATTGCTCTCTGCAAGGTCATTGACCTGAGTACCAGTCCCGTGCGTATTGACAAAGTCAATGTCGGACGGATCCAGACCTGCCTGCTCAAGTGCGGCGGACATTGACAATCCCGGCCCTATACCTTCCGGAGAACTCGCCGTCTGATGGTAAGCCTCATTGGCATTGCCCCAGCCAGTCAGCCTGCAGACAGCGCCTTCAGAATCGGCAGTGAGCACAAGATACCCTGCCCCCTCACCAAGATTCAACCCTGCACGCGACTCATCGAACGGCCTGCAGATTTCCGGATCAAGAATACGCAGCGAATTGAACCCGTTCATCGTAAAACGACAAAGCGAATCCGTGCCGCCCACAATGGCCACGTCGCACAATCCTTCGCGCAACATCTTGGCTCCCAGCATAATAGCATTGCCGGCAGCAGAACACGCCGTACTTATGGTCGTACTGAAAACTATATTGACCCCACGGGACTCCAGATAATGCGCCATCATCGAGGTAACATCCCCGGGCGTATGCATGCTCAGACTTCTCGCGTCGCCGCCAGTAAGATCATCGCGGTGCTCCTGCCAGAAAACCTCGCTCAAATCCATTCCGCCCACCGAAGTACCGGACAGAAATGCGCAGCGGAACTCTTTCAGCCCTTCTGCTTTGCCACTACGGCTGACGAAATCTGTCAATGCCTCGTCCACAGCCTTGAGCCCGAGCAGAGCCGTGCGACTTGCAACTTCCTGTCTGTCAATGCCTAATGCACCTTTAAGTTCGTCATCAGAAAGACAGACCTCACCGACGGGGAACCCGAGAGCAGTCTGAAAACGTCTCACAGGAGCAAGCATTGAACGGCCGCTCCGCATTGACTCCAGACATTCTACTACATTGGTCCCGGCCGCGCAAATCGCACCAAGCCCGCTCACATAGACTTCCATATCAAGCAGTTTTCCCGTGTTTGCGGATATAGTCGGCCATGGTCTTGACCGAATAGAACACCTGTTTTCCTTCAGCAGGATTCTTCAGCTTGATGCCGTAATCCTTGTCCAGGAGCAGGATAATTTCCAACGCGTCGATAGAATCGAGCCCGAGACCGTCGTCCCCGAAAAGAGGAGCTTCCGGGTCAATGTCCTCAGGCGTAATCTCTTCAAGATTCAGAGCCTCAATGAGCTGGGCTTTAAGCTTTTCTATAAGTTCATCCATAATTTCGACAATTATCAGAATAACAATGTCCGGCTATCGGCGGACCAAGAGTTCAAATTTAGCGAAATATCTGCCATTCAGAAAATCAATGTGACCGACAACGCAATATTTCATATCCTGTGCAGACATTGACAGCACAGCATACTCACGCACATCCGAAAGCGTCCTGTCATCTGACCAGAACCAGGTATTCTCACCCTTGATATGATGACGGATGGAAATTTCGCCCTCTACCACATTCGGAAGCGTATAGACGAACACTGCAGGACTCGCGGAGGCATCTGTTTCTGTGTCAATGATTTGCTGATGCCAGATATCCGTATCGAGGCTGCCGTAAACTCCTGACAAAATGAGTCCGCAGTCCTCTTCACCATACTCAATACCATCAAGAAGCACTTCAGACGCGACGTAGCCAAGTTTGGACAGACTGTCCATCTTGTAGAACTTCATGTTCGGAGCGCAGACTGTCTTGAAAGCAGAGCGTATAAAGTCCTGGAAATCATCAGATTCCAACGAATACACCTCTTTATCATTCAGCAGAATGCGACTTGATTCCACCAGAACCGTTCTGAGAACATCAGCATTGAACTTATCCTCTGAAATCCGCGACCCGGCACAAGAGCCTGTCTCGTCTGACATAGCTCCGGGAACATTTTCGGGAGACTCGCACGAATGCGCATCTTGAGGATGGTATTCCAGAAGCAGCGCCGCATTGGTCCCGCCGAAACCGGAGGCTGTTTTCAATGCCCGGAGCGGTTTTCCGGACGGAAGTTCCACATTGGACCGGCTGATATTCAGCGGCATAGGAACTCCGAGCATCTCAAAGCCAGGCGTTCCGATCAAAACCTGATTACGGAGTTCTTCAGCCGCGATAATTGTCTCTATCACTCCGGAAGCCCCCATCGTATGCCCGAAATAGGGCTTAAGGCTCTGCACAGGCACGTTCTGCAACCCTGCAAGCGAACAGGCTTTGGACTCCATCTCATCATTATATGCAGTGGCGGTGCCGTGCATCTGGAGCATATCCACATTGTCCGCACCTGCTTCCGACATTGCCTTGCGCATAGCGAAATACAGTCCGTCACCAGTCCTTGACGGGCCTGAAATATGGTTTGCGTCATCGGTCAATGCAGCTCCGCTTATGCAGACACCATCCCCTTCCGTGGTCAATAACATCGCCCCGCACGCCTCACCGAGATTCAGTCCGCAACGTGATTCGTCATAAGGTCTGCAGACATCGTCTGAAAGTGATTTGAAGGACGCGAAACCACTGGTAATGAATCGGTTCTGGGTATCTACGCCAACTACTATCATTTCTTTATACCGCCCCGAGAGAATGAGTCTTCTGGCTACTGCAACAGCCGTAATTCCGGAAATGCAGGCATTGGAAACGACAAATGTATCATCCGCATTGATCCCGAACCTGGAGGCGATTCTCCTGCCCATCGGACCGAGCAGCAGTGCTGAGCCCGCACCAGGCGAGCCTGGCGAATCCGGATGCTGAGCCACGACTCCAGCCACCTCGCCGGTCTCATCGTGGAACTCTGCCCACTCCGCGCTATGGCCTTCGAGAAGCGAAATGTTTCCCTTCGCGGAAGCTATCACCAGTCCGATGCCGTCCGCACTGCGGTTTCCGAGAACGGAACTGATGCAGTGAACTGCGATGATTTCCGTCAATGTCAATGTCCGCTGCCTGTCATAACGCTCGTATAAAGCATCATATACGGAATCCGGAATAATCCCGGCTGTAACCTGAGACTGGGAAACACGAGGGTTTACTACACGACGCACGCCGACTTCTCCCCGAAGCAAGGCCGAAAAATTCCGTTCCACGCCTTCTCCGAGAGATGTCACCATCGCCGAGGCCGATATAAATACCTTTCCTTTAAGCATTTGCAAGAGAACAACGTATCAGACTGTGACCATAGCCGAGATTATCGACAATCTCATCCACCCGCAGGCCGGCAGTCTCAATCATCTTGAACAAGTCATTGCTGTAGAACATCTTGCTGTTGCCGTTGGCCATGGCGGTAAAATACACGCTTGTCTGCGCGAGGTCGAAGGACGCAGTATCGAACTTCTGCCTGTCCCAGAGCGTCTCCATAATATATACACGGGCGCCAGGCTTCAGCCCGGAAGCGACACGTGAAAGGATGCTGACTACCTGCTGCTCAGAGAAACAGTCGAGGAACTGGCTCATCCAGACCACATCGAAACCGCCCGGAATCACCGTTTCCTGATTCAGCAGATCCCCTGCTACAGTATGTATCCTTTCGGCTCCGGGTTTTCCGTCAATGTTGTCCTTCAGCATAGCGAGCTGCTGCGGAAGATCCATCACTGTAACATTGACCTGAGCATTTTCGCTCACGGTTTTAAGAGCGAAACGGCCTGTATTTCCGCCAATGTCGAGAATCGTTGCCGTCGGGAACGCAAATATGTGTGGCAGAGCCTGTTCGAATGAATTGTCCGAATAGAAATGGTCGAAGCCGAACCAGCTTTTCTGCACCTGGGGCTCCAGAGATGAAAGCCCTTCGTACAATGTCGGCCAGGGACCAAGTTCCTTCAGTCCGGCAGGTTTTCCTGTGCGCACAGCCTCATCCAGATGGAAAAGTCCCTTGTAGTTCACGTCATGATTGAAGTCAATGTCGGAACGCACCATCGGGTCATTGAGAAGGAACCATCCGACTTTGGAAATAGTGAATCGTCCGTCATTGAGGAACACTGTTCCTGCAGTCAGAGACGACTCCAACAGCACTTTGGCGCCATAGACCGAGATTCCTGCCTTTTCAGCAACTTCTTCGGCGGTCAGTCCTGCAGAACCACTACGCCCTGCAGCTTCGAGCATTTCGAAAATGCCGTAATTGATCATGAGCCGGCTTACCTGAAACACAACAGGCGCAAACGCGATTTCATGAGCCGCCCTCTGAGCGTCGAGAGCCGAGATTCTTCTCCCCTTGTACTTGCTGTCCATAGTCAGTTATTTTTTCAATTTCCAGAAGTCATAGTAATTGTACCATTGCTCCGGATGCTGTTTCATTTCGTTTTCCAATGACCTGATGAATTGGCCCAATATCATGTCTTCCCCACCTTTACGAGAGACAGGTTTTTCGGCATTGACAAAACTGAACCTGTATGTCATATCTTTCTCACGCACAGCGAAATAGAAGAACACGGGAACTTTCAGTCTTGCCGCCAGATGGAATGGGCCGAACTGGAAATCAGCCTTGTGCCCCATCAATTCAGAGGTCAGGAGTTTGTCTTCGTTCACGTATCTGTCTCCGAGGAAGCAGACAAGTTCGCCTTCATCCAGGGCTTCCGATATCATGAACACGTGCGCGAGCGGGTCCTTGTTTACAGGAATGATCCTGAAAGACGCGTCAGCAGAACGGTTTTCCTCGAGAACCTCCTTGATATCTGCATGTTCATTGTCATACATCACCAGCGACATCTTGGTATTGCCTTGTCTGAAAAACGGCTCTCCTGCAGCCCAGTTGCCGAAATGCGCACTTATGACTATCGCTCCCCTGTTCCCGTCCAATGCCTCGAGCAGCGCCTCGTAGCCTTCGAACTTATAATGGAACCGGTCCGACAAGCCGGAAGATATTGCGACCCTGTCAATGATGGATTTCCCGAAAGAAAAATAATTCCTGTATATGAACAATGCAGATTTCAGCGGTCCGTAACCTAAGATCTTTCTTGCATAACGCCAGATGTCCGCTGTGGAACGCGGTGCCGCAGGAATGAAGTACAATGCCACGAAGGCCAACAGGCAATAGGCTGTCCTGACTCCCGAATGTCTGATCAGAAAGACGAAAACCTCATATCCAGTACGTCCCCCGCGGGACTTTCCCTGCCAATTCTTTGCCATTGCGCGAAAATATTGCGACGAATCAGATTTTCCCCTGCAGGAAATCGTAGAAGTCAGAAAAAGTCTTGATCTTGGCGAAATCCTCTTTCTTCATAACATATCCGAAATTCTTCTCCACGAGCACGACAACATCCACCATATCGAGACTGTCCAAATCCAGAACCTCAAGCATAGGTGCGTCAGGTCTCATTTCGGTCACATCTGTTTCAAACTCTTCTGACAGAATTCCGTTAACTTTTTCGATTAGTTCCTCTCTGGTCATCTTTCCGATTTTTTCTTCAAAAGTGCTAATTTATAACATTTGCGCAAAATATGCAAAATAACTTTACCGGCTGCTCCTCAAGCAAAAATTTTTGGAAACATTGGAAAAAGGGATTAACTTCGGTCTCTGAAAAAACCAAGACGGAAAGTTGTGAAAAAGATTCTGCGGGCTACCCTTCTGACCTTATTGCTGATGACACTGAATGTTTGGACCGGTTCGGCCCACACGTCCGCGTCATACTCGGTTCCGCGCGATTCCACACGCAACACCCCGTCCACACACAGAATAGGAATCAATGCCAGAGGGGCATGGCTGATGCCGACCCACAAGTTCTTCAGAGGAGAGAACGGAACAGGCAAGCCCCTGAACTACAGCGCATCAGCACATCTTCAATACTCCTACCAGTTCCCTGCATCCAGCACATTTGGGACATTGTTCCCTACCGCATATCAGGGAATCGGAGTAGGCTGGAACACCTTTTTCGACAAGAAGGAAATCGGCATGCCGACTGCGGTCTATATATTCCAGGGAGCACAGATATGCAGACTCGCCAGCCGCCTCTCACTTGATTATGAATGGAATTTCGGCGCATCATTCGGCTGGAAGCCATTTCACGACGACGAGGAACTTGACGGCAGATCAAACATCTACAACACCGTAGTAGGCAGCAAGGTCAATGCCTATATCAATGCCAGTCTCATCCTCACCTACCGCCCTGTAAATCAGGCGACTCTGTTCTTCGGAGTCGATATTTCGCATTTTTCTAACGGCAACACGAGATATCCCAACGCCGGCGTAAACACATTGGGCATCAAGGTGGGCGGCACCTACGGTTTCGGAGAATGCAGCATGAGAAAACCTGGCGCAAAACTGAGCCGGAAAGCAGATTACGGATTCAATGACATCTGGTCAGGCACCAGGCCTTATTGCAGCATTCCGGATGAGAGAGATGAAAGCAGATTCATAAACAGGATGTCGCTGAACGTGACACTCTACGGCGCTCTGCGCTCGAAAGGTCTCATGTATGAGGACAATGCCTATATACTCGGAAACAAGTTCGCTGTGGCCGGCATTGACCTGAACCCTATGTACCGCGTCGGAAAGTGCTTTGCAGCAGGCCTTTCCGTGGATCTGCAATATGATGAGAGCGCCAACCTCAGAAGCCACATAGCAGGCACTGACCATACTGAAGACGGCATAAAGCTGCTCGTCAGAAGACCTCCGCTAAAAGAATCATTGGCAGCAGGCCTCTCACTCAGGGCAGAGCTGATAATGCCGATTTTCACGGTAGGAGTCGGCGTCGGCCACAACATCATCTATAACGGAAGCGATTTCGACGGATTCTACCAGGTGTTCAATCTCAAGGCCAGTCTCACCAAGCGTCTTTTCCTGAATATCGGCTACAAGCTTACAGACTTGAAGAGGCCGAACAACTTGATGATCGGCCTCGGATGGAGTTTTCACAGAATCAGAACGAAATGACCGGCAGTTCCAGATAACTTTCTGCTGACCAGATGGTCATGACCGCTTTCTTGTAGTCTGTAGCCTCTGCTTCATACTGATTCTTCAGATAAGTATGAGGGCTCATGGCAATGAGCGGGAACCAGGAAGCCTGCACCTGCACCATAAGCGTATGCCCCGGGAGGAAATGATGGTCAATGTCACACATCGTGAAATCCGCATTGACCTTCTTGCCTGACTTGAGCGGCAGCGGTTTCTCGAAGCTTTTTCTGAATCTGAGCGGCATGACATCAGCTCTGACCAGCATCTGGTAGCCGTCAGGTCTGACATCTATCAGTTTCACAATGACATCCGCGTCTGTCAGGCGGGCATTGTCCTCGGGCGTGACGGAGACGCTTACATGAACATTGACCGGTCCTGCGAGATGAAGCTCCTTTTCCAGAACAGGTGACGTGTAGGTGGCGACGTCATTGCGTGCAGAACTGAATCTCTGGTCAGCAACCATATAGGCCCTGTCGCGGCTGTTCGCGTCACTGTCCATGTAAGGAACAGGAGAAGCGGGATCAGATGTGATGGAACGGTTATAAGGCATTGGCTCAGAAGACATTGAATAAGCCTCTCCGCCTTGTCCGAAGGTCAATGAATTTTCTCCGGATAGATAGAGTTTTCTGAAATTCATCTCTACAGGCGGCCATACATCGTAACTTTCCCACAAATCTGTCACGTTCCGGTTTTCCATAACGCCGCGCATGGTCTCGCCTGAAGGACAGATATTTACGCGCGGAAGTCTTTCGCCGCAGTCCTTGCCGTCCAGATAATATGCAAAGAACGGATATTCCACATTGTCCTGATAATAAGCGCCGGTAGCCTCGCCGAACCACGCGTCGGAAAGATGTCTTGCAGAGCGGTTGTTCCAGCCACCGTGATACCATGGACCGGCAGTGAGGTAGAGCGGACAGTCAGGCGACATTTTCTTCAGCATGTCATAGGTGCGGAATGCGCCATAGCAGTCCTCGGCATCATAGAATCCGCCCGTAACCATCACAGGGACAGTGATATTCTTAAGATGGCGGCTCGGGTCCCTGTCTTTCCAGAAGGTGTCGTAATTCGGATGGACCATCATCTGGCTCCAGAAACGGAGAGAGTCGCCGAAAAAGGCTGACAATTCGGAAATGGACTTGCCCTTGAAATAGTCATAGATATTCCCGTCAATGCGGACAAGGCTTGAAGGAGCGACCGTAGCAGGCTTCTTCATTTCGCGATAGAAGCCGGAACCGAATCTGTATGAATCTGTCATGCACAATGCCCCGTTGTGATGTGCATCATCGCCCATATACCAGTCAGTAGCAGGCGCTTGCGGCGAAACCGCCTTGATGGCAGGATGGCGGGACAATATGGCCAGCGTGGCATAGAATCCCGGATATGAAACTCCCTTCACTCCTACCTTGCCGTTGTTCGCGGTATTGGACAATATCCACTCTATCGAATCATAGACGTCCGTGGCATCATCGGTCTGCACGACTCCTTTCACATAGACAGTATCGGCAGCACCGTCAATGCCGGACACATAAGGGCGCATCTGCTCGTATTTTCCCTCGCTCAGCATCCTGCCCCTTACATTCTGATACACAATTATATAGCCGTCAGTCACATAATTGGCCATATCTCCCTTGAGAGAGCCGCCGAACCCCGAACCGGCCTTCTTCCCGCCAAGTTCTCCGGGAGCGAGCCCATAAGGCTTCAGTGAATAAGGAGTGCGCTGAAGCATCACCGGAGAGGTTTTTCTGCCGAGTTTTGCAAGATACTCCTGATTCGGCTCATAGAGTACAGTATATATATGTATGCCGTCACGGACCTTGACCATGACCTCACGTTTGGTGTAGTTCTGACTCAGCCACTCGTCGGTGACTATCCTTCCGTTCTGCGCGAAAGACAATGCCGACAGCACGAGGGCCATCAGCATTGACACGAAAAATCTCTTCATTCTTATATCTCCTGATACATTTTTATATATTCATCCCCAAAGAATGTCACCGTCTCTCCGTTCTCGAAGCCGAGACGGCCATAGAGGCGCTGAAGATAGTCCTTCCTGCTGTCCACAAGAAGAGTCGCCTTCGTAAATCCAAGAGCCTGCGCTTCTTCCAATGCATTCTGTATCAATATGCTGCCTATGCTGTGGCCACGGAATTCCGGTGCCACGGCCAAAGAATCGAGATAGTACTCCCCTGCCTCCGTCTCTGTGCCGGGATTCGGCTTGTCCATATCCAATGCTTTGGAAATCAATGAGAAAGTAAGATCAGCCGTTTCTTTATAGGGGGCCCCGTCATATGCAATCAATGCTCCGGCGACTTTTCCGCCGAAGGTTGCGATACATGTATTCTTCCAGCTGTACAGTGTATCGTCCCGCTTGCATATCTTTTCCAACACGACCTCCAAGCCCGGCTTGGAAGCAAATTCAGTATGCTCTCTGTCCATTGCCTCAAGCACGACCCACGAAATAAATCGAGCATCTGCAGGAGTTGCTCTGCGCAGTTCCACGCGCGGTTTCACAAAAATCGCATCCATATTCTAAAAAAATTCATTCATATTTTGTAAATATAAAAAATTGTTCCTACATTTGCAAACGCAAAACGGGGATATAGCTCAGTTGGCTAGAGCATCTGCTTTGCAAGCAGAGGGTCGTCGGTTCGACTCCGTCTATCTCCACAAGTTAAAGGGCTGACAAAGAAATTTGTTCAGCCTTTTTTCGTAACTTTCGGAAGTATCCTCATAATCAGCAGAATATGGCATTGGAATCGGGCGCCGGGAACGACCTGAAGTGGATTTGGAAGATTTCCCGCAAAACAAGATGGCAGGTAATACTGTGCTGCATCATTGAAGCGGCATATTTTTCCGTGTCAATGTTCTTTATCTGGGTAAGCAAGCATCTGATCGACATTGCGACCGGTGACGCGGAAGGAAGGATTCTGACTTTCGCATTTGTACTCGGAGGGTGCATATTGCTGCAGCAGGCATTGTCCATAGCAAGCGCGAGAATCGAAGCCAAGAGCGAGATAACACTCCGTGGCGATGTCAGAAGCAGGCTTTTCGGAAGGATCATGACCGGGAAATGGGCCGGCAAGGAAAAAATACACTCGGGCGACCTGCTGAACAGGCTGATGGATGACGTTACTGAAATCACGGAAACAGTCTGCTATACGATTCCCAAACTCACCGGTACTCTTGTCCAGCTGGTTCTCGCCACTTATTTCATTGCGAAAATCGACTACAGACTTGCATTGGCAGTATTTTTCATCATGCCTCTCGCACTGATACTGAGCAAAAGCTGTTTCCGGAAACTCCGCAGGCTGACCAGAGACATCAAGGACTCGGACAGCAGCGTGCAGAGCCACATTCAGGAGAACATCCAGCACAGGACACTCATTTCCGCGATGGAACATACTGACTACTCGAGGGAAAGGCTCAACTCGCTGCAGGACGAACTGGAGGAAAAGGTCATAACCAAGACGGATTTCGCCCTGTTTTCCAGGACAATGATAAGACTCGGAGCCGGTGCAGGATATGCTACCGTACTGCTGTGGGGCGTATTCGGCCTGCAAAACGGGACAATGACCTTCGGTATGATGGCGGCGTTCCTCCAGCTTATTTCCCAGATTCAGAGGCCTATACTTGACCTCAGCCGTCAGGTGCCCGGTTTTATCCGCACGGCAGCATCAGCTGAAAGGCTCAGGGAAATCGACGACATCGAGACGGAAGACACTGACAAGCACATCGTACTGGACGGGACATCCGGAATAAGGATAGAGAACCTGACGTTTTCATATCCTGATGGAGAGAAGCTGATTTTCGATAATTTTTCATACGATTTCAAGCCGGGCAGCCTCACGGCCATATTCGGCGAAACAGGTATCGGCAAGAGCACGCTGATCCGCCTGATGCTGGCTCTGCTGGAGCCTGACAAGGGCAACATCTATATATACAACAAGGACAATGTCCTGAAAGCCTCACCATCCACAAGGGGCAACTTCATCTATGTTCCCCAGGGCAACACACTTATAAGCGGCACTATCCTGGACAATCTCCTGCTCGGACGTCCTGATGCCACACAGGATGAAATCAGAGAGGCTCTTCACTACGCTATGGCAGACTTCGTATGGTCTCTGCCTGACGGTCTGAATACGGTATGCGGGGAATCCGGAGCAGGTCTCAGCGAGGGACAGGCCCAGAGAATCGCCATAGCGAGAGCCCTGCTCAGACAGGGTGGCATTCTGCTTCTGGACGAGCCGACTTCAGCTCTGGACGCGGAAACCGAAAAAGCACTGATTGCAAATCTGCGTGAGTGTTCACAGAACAAGACTCTTATCATAATCACGCACAGGGAATCGATTTCAGAACTTTGTCCTGAGACTCTGTTCATAAAGAAATAAACGGCGGCATCCAAAAGCATGCCCCCCCCTAAAAAGGCAAAGAGATACGAACTTTCACATCCGTATCTCTTGGGGGTCAGAAGCAATAGATCCAATCTATCTATATCAGCTTCTAAATTCTCAGTTTTTATTAGAAGACGTCCGGTTACCAGTTAAAACGTTCGCCCCGGACTCTGGGTGCAAAGTAAAGACTAAAAATTTAGAATGACGTGTAAGATAGTCGGTAAAAATCTACATACGGTGGTAAAATCAATGCGCAAATTCACATAAACGAGTGCTGAAAATCTGTGACAAATTTAGAAACGATTATTGCAACACACTGATACAGTAAAACTTAACAGTATATTTTTTCAATCCACACACAGCATCAGGTATCATTTCCATAAACAGGGGTCAACGTAAAAAGTAGGTTGATAAAATTAGTCTTGTTACCTTTGTGGTATGGTAACAAAGACATTATTAGAGACACTCTTTCCTAGCGTCATCGTTGAGAACTTTGACATCGTATCGATACAGCATTATCCAAAGGAAAAGGAGATACATATACATTTGGACGAGAAGAAGAGTATCCCTGTAGAATTTTCTTCCCGTCGTGTTGTATTCAATGGATTCACATCAGCTAAGAAGATACAGGATTACCCAATCAGAGGCAATGCTGTATATCTCCATGTCCGCAGGCGCAAGTGGCTTGATACTGAGACCAATGAGATCTTGACAAAGACCTATTCAATAGCATTTGAGGGAACACAGCTCACGAAGGAGTTTGTGTCTTTTTTAAAAGAAGCGCATCGAGTCCACAGTCTTGAGCATTAAGACAATCGGAGAGATGTATTGTGTTGATGGAGATCTTCTTGCACGTCAATACAAGCAACACATCAGCGGTTTCGAGGAATGGGAGATGCGTGATACCGCGGAGGAGTATGTGCTTTTCCCGGAGAACATTGGTACTCATCTAAGCATTGACGAGACATGCCTGTCCCATGATGAACTCTATACGATTGTGACGAACAAGTCGTTCAAGGGCAGGAAAGGCTCTCTGGTGGCTATGGTCAAGGGGACCAAAGCTGAGGTTGTGATAGATGTCCTGAGAAAGATATCGGCAGGCAAACGCTCTCTTGTCAAGGAGGTTACACTTGACTTGTCGCCGTCAATGCAACTGATAGTAAAGCGTGTGTTTCCGTGTTCCATACAGGTCAGCGACCGTTTACATGTTCAGAAGTTGCTTGGCGAAGCATTGGAGGAGATACGCATCAAGCATCGCTGGGAAGCAATTGATGCGGAGAACGAAAGGATAAAATTAGAGAAAAGCCAGAAGAGACAGTATGTCCCCAAGACATACGAGAACGGGGAGACAAGACGCCAGCTGCTTGCCAGGTCCAAGCACTTGCTGCTGATGCATAACAGCAAATGGACTGAAGTGCAGCGGAAGCGTGCGGATGTGCTTTTCAGACTATATCCGGACATCAATGAGTGCTATGACAGATATCTTGAACTTGTTCAGATATACAACCTTAAGATAGACCACAGGCCAACCCTTATGACCAAGTTGGCCAAGTGGTATGACAGGGTCTACAAGATGAAACTGAAGTGCTTCAACACGGTATTACAGACGTTTATGAATAACTACCAGACTATCCTGAACTACTTCGACAACCGTTCCACCAATGCATCTGCAGAGTCCTTTAATGCCAAAGTAAAAGCTTTCAGGGCTCAGTTCAGAGGCGTAAGGGATATTCCATTCTTTATCTTCAGGCTTGCCAAGATCTTTGCCTGACACACGGCACCGCAGCCGGCAAATACGCCGGCCGGCTGCTCAAAGCAAACTGCGCAGCTCAGCCCAAGGGCTGCTCCGCTTGCTTTGTGCCTCAGACGCACTATGAAATGCAAATCAACCGGGATTTTACGTTGAGCCTCTATTTCTCAATATGCTCACTCCCATAAAAAACAGGGTGATGAGCATATTTACATTCTGCTTAAAATCGGCATAATCGATTGGATATCAGTTCGTTATGTGGATATTCTTAGGTTCGTCAGGATGCTCATTGGTTCAGAAATCGTGTCACGAAATTACGCTGCCAGCGGCAAAAGCCGGCAACGCGCTGAATAACATACACGAAAAACGGAGACCATTTCTGATCTCCGTTCTTTGTGCTCCCTTAGGGGCTCGAACCCTAGACCCCAACATTAAGAGTGTCGTGCTCTACCAACTGAGCTAAGGAAGCAAAACTTCTTTGTGATCCGTTCGGGGCTCGAACCCGAGACCCCAACATTAAAAGTGTTGTGCTCTACCAACTGAGCTAACGAATCTCTCCATTCCCCGCGTTTTTCAATACTTTTAATATCGCTGGACTCTCAAGTGTTGTCTTGTTTTCCAAACGGGATTGCAAAGATAGGCACAAAATCTGAACTTGCAAACATTTGGGCGAAAAATTTTCAAAAAACTTTACCTAAATGGTTTTAAACCGAGATTATGCCTTAAAAAGACTGAGATTTTCCCTTCCGGGAAGGAGTTCACCGGCCTCGATACGGTGAACAATCTCCACTACTTTGTCATTGCACGGAGTAGGCACCCCTACCCTGCGGCCCTGCTGCGAAACGGAGCCGTTGATGGAATCCACTTCCGTCTTCTTTCCTTTCTCCAGGTCCTGAAGCATACTTGCCTTGAGTTTCGCGTGTTTGCGGATAGCAAGCGGAATCAGCATAAAGGCCAATGCCTTCTTAACAGGATTGTGATAATCGAAGAGCCTCACTATATCCTTTCCCTGCACCGGTTCGATCTTGATTCCGGAGGCATGACATACATCTATACACTCCTTCATAAGAGATTGTACCACCCTTCTTGAGTCTTTCTTTGCTGCAGCCTCACCGAAAGTGCATCCGAGCACCGCACTCATTCCAGAGAAAGCAGAATTGATCAGCAGTTTGCTCCACCTTGTTCCGATGAAGTTCGCATCGATCTCCACTGGTCCCATCATTTTCAGAAGAGAAACCACATCTTCCAGATGGTTTGGGGTCTCGGAAAAGATTGTTCCCAATGAAAAAGTCAGGCTGTCAGGTGAACTGGTCAGCTCACACACCCCCGGGCCCAACATTGTCGCGCCCCAGGCCACCGTACATCCGATAACCCGTTTTTCTCCGACAACATCTGCTATCTGGTGCTCCGGAAGGCCGTTCTGCAATGTGACAATCACACCATCATCCTCAAGATAGTCCTTGAGAAACGGGACAGTCTCACTGTTTCCCTGCTGCTTGGTCATAAGGAAAATGATATCGTACTTTCCGGTCATCTGTTTGTCAGTAATGGCATTGACCTTCTGGACGAAATCCACAGTTCCTACGATCCTGGCTCCATTTTCATTCAGAGCCTGGACATGCTTGACATTGTGATTTATAAGGTCAATGTTTCCTCCCTTGGAGGTTATATATGCGCCGAGTATCGTTCCCAATGAACCTGCGCCGTAAATCGCTGCTCTCATGACTAAGTAATCCTTTAAACGCTTACTAAATAAATCTTTTCTGCTGTTCGTTGTATTCAAATCCGGCTGCAGAGAGTTTCTCTTCCAATGTCTTGCGGTCCTTGTGGAAATAGTCGCAAATCTGGTCCAGATTGTCGAATTCCTCATCACGCAATAAAAAATTGATAGCCGAAGCCAGCATCGGCATATCGTTTTCAGGCAAATGCTCCATATTTAATTTATAATATCTTTTCCAATTTGTTCACTGCATCTTCCAGGTCGGCACGGAAACTCAGATGATCCATCAGATAGTCCGCTTTCCCGGCCGCCAGGTATTCATACAGGTCTCTGTTCATATCCATCGCATAAGAAGCTACGGCCGTCTCGATTTCATCTTTCTGCACAGGGTTTCCGGAATAGATGTAAACCCTTAGCTTCTGATGAAAAATACAATAGGCTGATTCTATCGCGTTCTTGTCAAAGTTCTCCACTGTCCTACATTTTTTTCGACGACAAATATAGTATATCTTTAGCGAGACCGACACAAATTCACAAGATTTTATGTAAGTTTGCACACCATAAACTGAAAGCCAATGTATTCTTTTCTTATCAGCCTTTTGGCACTCGTGGCCGGTTACTTCATCTATGGAAAAGTAATCGAAAAAGTGTTCGGCATCGATTCTTCCAGAAAGACCCCGGCGATCACTCACGCTGACGGAGTGGACTTCATTCCCATGCCTGCCTGGAAAGTCTATATGATCCAGTTTCTGAACATTGCCGGAACCGGTCCGATATTCGGCGCCATCATGGGAGCAAAATTCGGCCCTTCATCCTATCTGTGGATAGTACTCGGCTGTATTTTCGCAGGTGCAGTGCACGATTATATGACAGGAATGCTGTCCATCAGGAACAATGGAGCAGGACTTCCGGACCTTGTCGGAAAATACCTCGGCAAGGGTACAAGAACCTTCATTCTGGCATTCTCCATCATCGTGCTTATGCTGGTAGGAACCGTATTCGTATTCAGCCCTGCTCTGATTTTAGGTGACATCGCAGGTAACGGCAGCAAAATGGCAATAATGCTCTGGGTCGGTATTATTTTCCTGTATTATCTTCTGGCTACCCTAATGCCTATCGACAAGATAATCGGAAGAATCTACCCTCTGTTCGCATTTGCATTGATCTTTATGGCAGCGGCGCTGATGGTGTGCCTTTTCGTCAAATGGCCTGCGCTTCCGGAAATCTGGGACGGACTCGGCAACCTCGGAGAGGCTGAGGGACTGCTCAAGGGACAGCCGATTTTCCCTTGTCTTTTCATCACCATCGCCTGCGGTGCAGTGAGCGGATTCCATGCAACACAAAGCCCGCTGATGGCAAGATGCGTTTCCGATGAAAAACTCGGAAGACCTGTATTTTACGGAGCAATGATAACTGAAGGTATAGTTGCATTGATCTGGGCCACAGTATCATCCTGGTTTTTCTTCGATGGCGGAGCCGCAGCGACAGGAGCCGCACTCACTGCATCTGCACCGGATGTAGTGGTAAAGGTGTCAGAGAACTGGCTTGGAATTCTCGGCGGTATTCTCGCCATTCTCGGTGTGGTGGCAGCGCCTATAACAAGTGGAGACACTGCCTTCAGGAGCGCGCGACTCATCGTGGCCGACTTCCTGCACCTGACACAGAAGCCTATACGCAACAGGCTGATGATCAGCATTCCGCTTTTCATCATCGCCGGCTTCCTTCTCTGGTACAATATAGCTGACGAGGACGGTTTCAATGTAATATGGAGGTATTTCGGCTGGGCGAACCAGACATTGGCCGTATTTATGCTCTGGACAGCCACAGCCTACCTTGTCAAGAACAAGAAAGGCCTTGCCTATATGATTACTATGCTGCCCGCTGCATTCATGACATCCGTATGCACCACATACCTGTGTGTAGCCAAGATCGGTTTCAATATGCCGACATCCTGGAACTATACCATAGGAGCATCAGTATTCGCGCTCTCAATCATCATATTCTACATCCTGTATTTCAAGACCACAGCCAAGAAACAGTCCTGAATGACCGAATTCCATGAATCAGACCGACAACACTGACAATGTACTTGAGCTTGCATCTGAAGCGGGGCATATTCTTCTTCAGAACGGAGCGGAGATTTCCAGAGTGGAAGACACTATGGCGAGAATCGCTGCGCATTATGGTGTGGAGACAGGCAACTTTTTCGTACTGAGCAACGGTATCTTCACGACAAGTTCTCCGGGCAGATATGCCAAGGTGGAATTCATTCCTATCAGGGCCATACAGCTGTCCAAAGTGGTGGCTGTAAACAAGTTGAGCTTCGACATTGCTGCGGGCAAATATACTTTGGAGCAGGCTCGGGAAGAACTTGAACGGATAAAAGCAGGCAGCCCCAAGCCTGCGTGGGAGCAGATTGCCGGTTCCGCCTTCGGAGCAGCCGGATTCTGCGCGGTGTTCGGTGGCAGTTTCATCGACTGCGCGGCCGACTTCGTAATCGGGGCCCTGCTGTACATTTTCTGTCTGTATTTCAGCGAAAGATACATGTCCAAAATCGTGGGCGGCATATGCAACGCGCTGATAGCCACGCTTCTGAGCATTGTAGCATTCAGGCTTGGAGCCGGCGAGAGCCTGAGCAACATCATCATCGGAGCTGTGATGCCGCTGATTCCTGGAGTTCCTTATGTCAATGGCGTGAGGGATCTCGTGAATTCGGACTACATTGCCGGCCTTACCAGACTTACTGACGCGATGTTAGGATTTTTCTGCATCGCGATAGGAGTAAGTATTGCGTTCATGCTTGACGGATGGGCTGCCGGAGGAATCATCGAACTGCATCAGATGAGCATTCATCCGAGCACATCAGGATTGGGATGGCAGTTCCTGGCCGCATTCATAGGCACTTTCGCATTTGCCATTCTCTTCGGCTCGCCGAGGAAACAATATTTCGCAGCCGGCCTTATCGGAGCACTCGGATGGGCGGCTTACCTGCTGATGGTCAGAGCATTGGGCAGTTCTGCATTCGTGGCGATACTGATTGCCACAGCATTGGTCTGCATCCTTTCCAGATTTGCAGCGGTATCACACAAATGTCCGAGCACAGTGTTCGTGCTCTGCGGAATCTTCCCTCTTGTGCCTGGAGCAGGCGTGTTCTGGTTTACTTATTATCTGATTTCCAGCCAATTCCACCTGTCGGCAATGACAGGTTTCACGGCCATGAAGGCAGCACTCGCCATCGCGCTTGGCATCGTATTCGCCATGGAACTGCCGCAGCGGATGTTCTCCGGACACAGAAAACGGCATTGACATACTCTACTTGAGAGCATCATTGACCGTTCTGTTCGAGAATCTGGCGGGCGCGGGATAGAGCGACATTGATGTCCGGACAGATATTCTTTTCACCCAACAGATGGTAGAACTCGGCCTTCTGGAGAGTATTGTGAACCTTGGGATTGACACCTGAAAGCACGACCGTAATCTTGTTCTTGCGGCTCATCTCGCAGAGGTTGGAAAGGTTGTGGATACCGGTCGAATCGATGAACGGCACCTTCCTCATGCGTATGATCCGCACCTTGGAACGGTCCCTGAATTCGGTCATAAGTTCCTCAAACTGAGTGGCTACTCCGAAGAAATAAGGGCCGTTGATTTCATAGACCTCCACTCCCTTCGGAATGGACAAGCCTTCGTCGTATGTATGGATACCGGATTCGTCCTGCACCTTGATCTCATTCTTCACCGCTGTAATCTCTGTCGTTTCCATTACTCGCCTCATGAACAGGACACAAGCAAGCATAAGGCCCACAGCTATAGCCACAGTCAAGTCAAAAATCACTGTCAGGAAAAATGTTATGAGCAATACGGTAACATCTGACTTCGGATTCTTGAGCAATGCCCTGAATGTCCTCCAGCCGCTCATATTGTAGGAAACCACCACAAGTACGCCTGCAAGACACGCCATCGGGATATATTTGGCCAAAGGCATAAGGAACAGCATGATTAGCAGCAGGACCACCGCGTGGATCATGCCCGCAACAGGAGTTCGTCCGCCATTGTTGATATTGGTCATTGTCCTGGCTATGGCACCTGTAGCCGGAATACCGCCGAAAACCGGAGTCACCATATTCGCGATTCCCAGAGCAATGAGTTCCGTATTCGAGTTGTGGTGGTCACTGATCATACCATCCGCCACAGTAGCAGAAAGCAGGGATTCGATGGCTCCGAGTGCGGCGATGGTCACTGCTATCGGGAAAAGGCTCTTGACAGCCTCCCAGTCGAGCGACGGCACTTCAGCCTTCGGCAGATGGGAATCTATCGAGAACCTGTCGCCGATAGTGTCAATGCCGGTGATTCCGAAACTGTTTTTCATAATATAGACAGCCACAGTCACAAGCACGATTGCGACCAGTGAACCGGGCACTCTCTTGGCTATTCGCGGGACAATGACGATAATCACCACGCTTACAAGGCTCACCGCAGCATCCCACCAGTTCACGGTGTCGAAATGTCTGAAATACAACATCCATTTGCCGATAAAGTCTCCCGGAACAGTTTCTCCGCCGAACGTGAGGCCGAACACATCGGCCATCTGGGTAGTGAAAATCGTGACTGCGATACCGCTGGTGAAACCTATCACTACCGGATACGGAATAAACTTGATGACTGTTCCTAATTTGAACACTCCCAACAGAATCAGCAGCACGCCTGCCATTACAGTAGCCGCAGCAAGTCCGGAAAGGCCGTATTGCTGAACGACTCCGTAAACGATGACGATGAACGCTCCTGTAGGTCCTCCGATCTGGACTTTGCTGCCGCCGAGGAAGGAAACGATAAAGCCTGCGATTACAGCGGTAATGATTCCTTTCTCAGGAGAGACTCCGGATGCAATGGCAAATGCAATGGCGAGAGGCAAGGCTACAATGCCCACAATCACGCCGGCCATCAGGTCTGAAAGGAATGCCGATTTGCTGTAGGAACGGATACAGGTCAGAAATTTCGGATGAAAGTCAAGTTTACCAGTCATATCATAATACGAATAAGGGCGGCAAAGGTATTCATTTGTCGCCCTTGTTCCAATATTTAAACGATACTAATTTCGCAAATCAGTCATCTAAAACGTTATCTCACTGCACTCAGAACCACTTCAGAAAGTGACGGATGCGAATGCACCGTGCATTTCAGGTCATTGACAGTGCCATGGAGAGCCATCATTGCGGCCACTTCCTGAACCAGGTCGGAAGCATGTGCGCCAAGTATATGGGCACCTAAAATCGTACCCTTAGGATATGCTCCGTCTTCGCCAGTATAGGCAATGATTTTACAATATCCATCCGTCTCGTCCATAGCCATAGCCTTGCCGTTGGCCCTGAACATTGACTTATAGCACTTTATGGCGTAGCCTTTTTCCTTGCACTGCTCTTCAGTGAGACCGACAGTCGCAACCTCCGGCACCGTAAATACGGCAGCCGGTACGATTCCGAAATCGATCTTCTCAGGCTCCTGCAGCAAGTTGTTCTCTGCCAGAATCGCATTCAATGCCACTCTACCCTCGAATGTAGCCACATGCGCAAGCATCAGACCGCCGCGGATATCGCCCACAGCAAAAATATGAGGGACATTGGTCCGCATATCAGCATCCGTGACAATGCCCTTAGGGGCAAAGTCAATGCCGACGTCGGCAAGATTCAGCGACGCGAGATTAGGACGTCTGCCGACTGCCATCAGTACGGTATCGGCAACCACCTCTTCCACAGCGTCCTTCTTCTTGTAGGACACCTTCAGGCCTTCATCCGAACATTTCTCCACAGAAAGCACCTGAGCTGCTGTCTCGATGTCGATTCCACGCTTGCCGAGAGCCTGCTTCAGACGCTTTGCAAGGTCGGTATCGAAATGCGGCAACACATCCTTGCAGTATTCAAGGACAGTGACCTGAGAGCCGAAGCTGTTGAAAATGGATGCGAATTCCAGACCGATGACGCCTGCACCGATAATGCACAGCTTGCCCGGAACATGGTCGATTTCAAGCATTTCCTTAGACGTGATGACACCTTCCAAGTCTGCTCCGGGAATAGGAAGTGAGGCAGATACCGAACCGGTCGCAATCATGATGTAATCCGAAACGATTTCGGTAACCTCTCCTTCGGCTGATTTCACCTCGACCGTATGGGCATCCTTGAACGAAGCCTTGCCCTGCACGATATGTATCAGTTTGTTTTTCAATATCATACCGATACCGCCGCGAAGCTGGTCCACCACTTCGTTCTTCCTCTCCATCGCCTTATGAATGTCGAAAACAAAAGCGGGAGCGCCATCAGGCTGACCGGCAAAACTGACACCGAATTTCTCCGCCTTGCGGACATCTTCTATCAGTTCAGCGTTACGGCACAATGCCTTGGTAGGGATGCAGCCCTCATTCAGACAAGTTCCACCGAGAGGGCCTTCTGAAATCAAATATGTTTCAATGCCATTTGCAGCGGCGGCCGCAGCGGTTTCATATCCGCCGGGCCCCGCGCCTATAATTGTCAATATCATGTCTTCCGTCGAGATATATCAGTCCCAGAATTTCAGCTTCGGCTGTCTTGCCGCCATTGTTTCATCCGGCCTTCCGATAGGCGTACAATGAGGTGCGCCCTTCAGTATGGCAGGAGACTCTGCAGCTTCCTCCGCGATTTTACGCATCACTTCGATGAACGCGTCGATTGTTTCCTTGGACTCCGTCTCGGTAGGCTCTATCATGATGGCCTGATGGAACAGGAGAGGGAAATAAATCGTCGGAGCATGGAAGCCGAAATCGAGCAGCCTCTTGGCAATGTCCAATGTAGTTGCGCCCGGCACCTCTTCTGAAGAATCAGTAGCAGGACGTCCGCCGTCATTGACAAGGCCGTCGAAGACGAACTCATGTTTGCAAATCGAAGGAATCGGAAGCTTGTAGCAATCCTTGAGGCTCTCTTTGATATAGTTCGCCGACATTGTCGCAAACTTGCCGGCCAGACGGATGTTCTGGCGGCCGAGCATCAGGATATAGCAGCAAGCCCTCAGAATCACACCGAAATTGCCCATGAATCCGGAAACGTGACCTACTGAATTTTCCGCTGCATTCACCATTTCGAACTTGCCTTCAGCGTTTTTAACCACGTGAGGCACTGGAAGATACTCCTTCAGATGAGAAGCCACGCCTACCGGACCTGAGCCCGGACCGCCGCCTCCGTGAGGTGTGGAGAATGTCTTGTGGAGATTCAGGTGCATGATGTCGAATCCCATATCACCCGGACGTACAACCCCCAGGAGAGGGTTCATATTGGCTCCGTCGTAGTACAGAAGGCCTCCGCATCCGTGAACCAGTTCCGCAATCTCAGCGATTTCCTTTTCGAAAAGACCGAGCGTATTAGGATTGGTCATCATGATGCCGGCGACATCGTCACCGAGAAGCGGAGCCAGGTCAGCCACGTCCACGAGGCCGTTTTCCTTGGACTTCACAACTACCACTTCCAGGCCGCAGACTGCCGCACTGGCAGGATTGGTTCCGTGTGCACTGTCAGGAACGATGATCTTGGTCCTGCCCAGATCGCCCCTGCTGATATGGTACTGACGCATGATCATCAGACCTGTAAGTTCACCGTGTGCACCTGCGCAAGGATTGAACGTGAACGCAGACATTCCGGTAATTGCCGACAGGTATTTCTCCATATCGTAATACACCTCCAACGCACCCTGCACTGATGCAGACGGCTGGAGAGGATGCAAACCGAGGAAGCCAGGCATTGCCGCTACCTCCTCATTGATCTTAGGATTGTACTTCATGGTACAGCTGCCGAGCGGATAGAATCCGGTATCAACACCGAAATTCATCTGCGACAGATTCGTATAATGTCTGACGACATCCACCTCACTCACCTGAGGCAGAGGCAGTTCAGATTCTCTCGCAAGAGCCTGAGGTACAGCCACATCACTGACAGGAAACTCACATTCCGGCAGAGAATATCCGCTTCGTCCCGGTTTGGACAATTCGAAAATAAGTTTGTCGTAATATTTCATATCTATACCTCCTTGACTGCTTCAACTAATGAATCCACTTCTGCCCTGGTCCTCTTCTCCGTAACACAGAAACTTACATAGCCTTCTTCCGTAGCCAATGCTCCGAAAAAGCCCTCGTCAAGAAGTTTCTGCTGAAGTTTTTCTACAGGAACAAGCGGTTTCAGCACGAATTCTTTCAGGAAAGGCTTGTCGAACACAGGTTCGAACTTGCCTGTCTTGAGAAGTTCTCCATAAAGATAATGCGCTCCTGCAGATGAAAGAGAGTTCACCTTGGCAAGACCTTCCTTGCCCATAAGCGACATATATACAGTCACATACAGGGCCATCAGGCTCTGGTTAGAGCAGATGTTGCTGGTAGCTTTCTCCCTGCGGATATGCTGCTCGCGGGCCTGCAGAGTAAGCACGAAACAACGCTTACCGTCAGCGTCCTGTGTCTGTCCGACAATACGTCCCGGCATCTTGCGCACATAGTCTTTGCGGCAGGCCATAAAGCCGACGTAAGGACCGCCGAAGCACATCGGAATACCGAGAGACTGACCGTCGCCGACAGCGATATCGAAGTCCCATTCGCCCGGAGTCCGGACTACTGCCAATGCAGACGGGTCGCAATACTCGACAGCAATGGCTTTCGCCTCGTGAACTGCCTCAGCGAAGCCTGTAAGGTCCTCGACAATGCCGAATCTGTTCAGTGACGGCACGATCACACCTGCCACATCGCCTTTTGCCAGTTCTTCTTTCATCGACTCAAGTCCAGTCTGACCGTCCTTCATCGGAATATAGCCGAGCTGGACATTGTGGAACTTGGCATATGTCTCCACCACTTTCCTGACATGAGGCAGAAGGGTCTCAGAAAGCAGCACTCTGGTCTTGCGCTTGGTGCAGGCAACAGCCATCATCATCGCCTCCGCTGCTGCTGTAGGGCCGTCATACATGGAAGCGTTGGACACGTCCATTCCTGTCAATGCGCATATCATACTCTGATACTCAAAGATATAGCGCAATGTTCCCTGCGAGATTTCAGCCTGGTACGGAGTATATGCAGTAAGGAATTCCGAACGGGAACAGATATAAGGTAACACCGATGGCGTATAGTGGTCATAAGCGCCGGCACCGGCAAACACTTTCAGATGCAGATCCTTCTTGTCCAAGGATTCAAAGAATGAGCGTACCTGCTGCTCGGACATTGCGTCAGGCAGGTCATATTCTCCGCGATAAATGAATTTATCCGGAACATCGGAGTACAGGTCATCCAGCGACCCGACTCCGATACGCTCCAGCATTGACTTTATATCATCCTCAGTATGAGGAAAATATGAGAATGTTGACATAGTAGATTATTTTTCAGTCAACTTGGTGTACTCCTCAGCGCTGATGAGGTCGTTCAACTCCTCAGGGTCGCTCATCTTCACCTTGATGATCCAGTTCTCATAAGGATCCTGGTTCACCAGCTCAGGAGCATCCTCGAGAGCCTCGTTGTTCTCTACAACGACACCGCTGACAGGGCTGATAAGGTCACTTGAAGCTTTCACGCTTTCGAGAGCGCCGAATTCCTCGTCCTTTACAACCTCATCGTCAACGTCAGGCATATCCACATAAGTAATGTCGCCCATCTCGCTCTGTGCGAAATCAGTAACGCCGACAATTGCAATATCGCCTTCTACTTTCACCCATTCGTGTGTCTCGCTGTAACGGAGACTTTCCAATACTTTGCTCATAATCAAAATGTTTCAGTTGTTAGTATTATTTTTTATAATTTGTCTGATAGAATCTCTTCTTGACCACCTTGCCCGGGAATACCTTCTTGCGGATACGGATCCAGAGAGGCGTGTCGAGTTTCGAGTATGCAGTCTGCACCATTGCGAAGCAGATGCTCTTTTCCAATGAGATGGAGTGGTAGCCGGTAGTGACTACACCGACCTGTGTCCCGTCTTCGGTTTCCACCGGATATGTGGCGCGAGGTATCGCCTTGTCCTCCAACTCGATACCTACGAGTTTACGCTCAGTTCCCTCTGCTTTCTGCTTTGCGACTACATCCTTTCCGATGAACTCTTCCTTGTCAAGTTTGCAGAACATCCCGAGACCGGCCTCTATAGGTGTGATGGTATCAGAAAGTTCATCTCCGTAAAGAGGAAGACCTGCCTCGAAACGCAGAGTGTCACGACATCCGAGTCCGCAAGGCACCACTCCATTGTCGAGAAGTTTCTTCCAGATTTCCTTGATGTCCTCACAGGTGGTATAAAGTTCGAAACCGTCCTCTCCAGTGTAACCTGTACGGCTGACCACCATTCTGTGGCCGTTCCACTGTGCCTCATAATAAGTGTAGAATGTCAATTCAGCTGCCTCTGCAAGTCCGAGAACTTCTGTTACGACTTTCTCGGCGCCAGGTCCCTGAACCGCAATCTGGCCCCAGTTGTCGGAATCATTGACCACCTTCACATCATAGCCTGCGGTCTGAGCGAGAATCCACTCATAATCCTTGTCAATGTTGGCCGCATTGACTACAAGCAGGAAATGGTCTGGCTCGAACTCCCTGTAAACCAGCAGGTCATCCACCACACCTCCGTCCGGATGGAGCATCATTCCGTAGAGCACTTTGCCCGGCTCGAAGCCGCGGATTTCATTGGTAAAAATATGATTGACGAATTTCTCAGCGTCCGGTCCGCTCACAAAAATTTCTCCCATGTGAGACACGTCGAACATTCCGACCGCATGACGTACAGCATTGTGTTCCTCGGTTATGGAGGAATACTGTATCGGCATCATAAATCCGGCAAACGGGCTCATCTTGGCTCCGAGAGCCACGTGGCTGTCATACAGACAGGTTTTCTTAAGATTTTCTTCCATTATCAAGTGTTGATTTTTTATGTGTTAGCTTACTGTTGTTTCAGAATGGACAGGAATGCCTCAGTTCCAAGACCGGCGACATATGGGCTCGGATCAATGTCACCGAGCGCCTCCCTGATCTTGGCGATATCATATTCCTTTCCATTCAGTTTCTCTGAAACCAATTCTTCCAATCCATCTTTTATCGGGAAGAAATCTCCTGACAAGTGGAAGCCGGTCACAGTTTCCGCTTCCACATCCAGTTCCAGACAGATTTCTCCGACACCGCTTATTCGTCCGCTGTGACGGACCGAATACCTATGGTTTCTGCCCATCAGGAAGTCCGGATTCAGATATCCTGCCTCAATTTTCTCAATATCAGCAATCTGCGCATCAGACAGGACGATCTCGTCTATCGTTTCTCCCTCCGAACAGAAACATTTCTTCAAATATAGTTTGAAAAGGTCAATATTCCTCAACGGACTGTCAAGTTTTTCATATAAAGGCTTGAGATTGGTCACGTGCTGGCGGACAGACGAGACCCCTTTGCTCTGAATCTTGGCCCCTGACGGTGTAATCGCACGTTCAAGAGCATCGAAATCAGTGTCGAACAGCATTGTCCCGTGCACGATACTGGACCGGGGCTTCAGGAAAAAGGCATTGCCCGAAACTTTCTTCCCGTCTATCATCACATCATTTCTTCCTGACTTATAAGCATTTACGCCAGTAGCGGAAAGATAGCCGGACAACTCATCCAGATATTTTTCGAAGGCAGCAGCCACATCAGTCGTGTCCGTGATATAGGAGAGCATAATGTTGCCCTTGTCAGAATAGACGCATCCGCCGCCGCTTTTTCTTCTGAAAAGATTTACGCCATGCTCCTTGCAATAAGGGATGTTCACCTCTGCCTCCATTACCTGGTTGCGTCCGAAAATCACGGTAGGACTCACCTGCCACATAAAGAATGCTTCCTTGTCGGCCCTGTCAGCGAGGATTGTATGCAGATGCGCCGCCACGTATTCCTCCATTGCGAGATAGAATACGAGACGACGCTCTTTTTCAGGTACAGATATGTATGTCATAACTATATGGTGTAATCAATACCGTCAGATGGCAAGTCTGAAACTGAATGTTGATTTCACGTTGCATGCAGGTATGCTCGAACGGTTGGCCACCCTGCAGGCATCCCATTTGGATGCAGCACTGCCGCCCCTCAACATGCGGAACTTGCCCGCGGTATTGAAGCAAGGGTCATTCTGCTCGGCTGAGGTGTAATCATACTGCCCGTCCTGACACCATTCCCAGGCATTGCCCGACATATCGTAAAGTCCGAGCTCGTTCGGCTGGAACTGTTTAACCTTCATCACTTTAGATGAAGCGGATGACAGATATGCAGCCACCTGGCTCACATAATTCGAACCTGCAAACTGCTTGCCCATGGAAAGGTTTCCGCCTCTCGCCGCATACTCCCATTCAGCCTCGGTAGGCAGTCTGAACTTCCTGCCAGTCAGACGGTTGAGCTTCACGATAAATTCCTGGCAATCGTACCATGACACGTTGATCACAGGCTTTTCCGGCTCATCCGCGCTGTTCATATACGGGAGTTTGCCCATAACTGCAAGCCATTGGCCCGCTGTCACTTCAGTCTGGCCGATTTCAAATCCTGACAATGTCACTTTGTGCACCGGGGACTCATCGCTGCCTGCCATCTTGCCCTGCTCCAGAGTAGCGCCCATATCGAAGGCTCCGCCTTTCACGCCGATCATCCTGAACTGTACTCCAGCTGCCTCGATAACTTCTGACGCAGAACTGTGCTCCCTCTCGACCACTCTTGTAACCACAGCAGCAAGAATATCTTCAGGAACGGCAGTTCCGGTATTCACCACAACTCTGAAGCTCAAGCCCGGTTTCTTTACGTATCCGCCTTCCGGAACTCTGGACTTATAGGATCTTGTCACCCTCTGCTCCGTCTTTTCGGCACACAGCGGGTCGATGACAAGTGTATCTCCAAGTGACTCCACAAATGCGTCGGCGCACCATTCCATGCAGGAAGCGTCCGCCTCGATGGCACCTGTAAGCAATGCATATTCCCACTGGGCTTCAGTCGGAAGCGAGAACGGAATACCTGTCATCTTGGACAATTTGCCGAGGAACTTGATGCAGTCATCCTGTGAGACCATATCCACAGGTGAAGTTTCTGACGTGGCAGTTCCGGCATCTGAGCCCATCACGGCCTTCCATACGCCCTTGCTTATTCTCTGGCTTGAGATCGAGAATCCTTTCAGGACTACCTGGTGGACAGTCGCTCCGGAAATCCTGACGCCAGACGGAGTCTTGCCCATGGCAAAAGTACCGCCCTCTACAGTGACCATCGGAATCATCGCGTCCGCGACCTTGACCTCAGACGGAACATCCACACCAGCAGCACTTTGCACTGCGCTTCCTCCACAAGAGGACAAGACCGCAGCCACTGCTGCAGCAACAACAAAACTTAACTTCTTCATGTCAATCAAATAATCTATCAGTCAACATCAGGTGTTTCCCATACTTTGGTTTCTTTACACTCAATCATGATGGACTGTCCGCCGCAACCGATACGGAACTGACCTTTTTCCAGACGCCATCTGCAGTCCTGGCCTACGAATGCAAGGTCATGGGCAGGAACTTCGAGCCTGACCGTCTTGGTCTCACCAGGTTCCAGACTGATCTTGGTGAACTGACGGAGTCTTCTGACATCAGGAACCACACTTGCCACGACATCGCTGGAGAACAGCATCACGGCCTCTTTTCCTGCGCGGTCACCGATGTTCTTCACATTGACCTCGAACACGAGATTGTCGTCAGCGGTGAAGCCGTCAGCAGAAGGCGAAACTATCTTCAAGTCGCTGTATTCGAATTTCGTATAGCTCAATCCTGCTCCGAAAGGCCACTGCACGTCCATTACGGCATCATAATTATACATACCGGACATGGTCTGCACGTTCTCGCTGACCTTATAGTCATAGGTATGGAGCGAATTCACATAACGGCTGTAAGTGAACGGAAGACGTCCGCTGAAGTTCTCCTTGCCGGAAATGAGGTCTGCAAGCGCATCACCGCCGAAGTTGCCCGGAAGCATAATGTCCACGACAGCGGAAGCGAGCGGTTCAATGTCATTGATGATGCGAGGCCTGCCTTCATTGAGCACCAGTATCACAGGCTTGCCGGTGGAGGCGAGTTCCTTCACGAGATTCTTCTGGTTTACAGAGAGATTCAAGTCATTGAGATTGCCAGGAGTCTCGCAATATGAGTTCTCACCAATGCAGGCTACGATTACATCAGCCTTGCGTGCGGCTTTGACTGCTGCACGGATGTCCGGCTCGTTTTCTCTCTGCCATTTGCCGTTGTTGTAACCGCCTGTCATATCATAAGTCACACCCGGCTCATAAATCACATTGGACTTTCCATATACGGACTGGAGAGCCTCGAGAATAGTGTTGTACTGGCTTGCGAACTTGTCGGCATCTCCCTGCCAGGTATATGACCATCCGCCGTTCAATGTCCTCATCGAGTTTGCGTTAGGGCCTGTGACAAGGATCTTGGTCCCCTGCTTGAGAGGAAGGATGTCATTGTCATTTTTGAGCAGGACCATGGACTCCACTGCTGCCTGACGGGCATTGTCAGAAAACTCCTTGCCTGCGAATTTCTCATAACCGTCAACATTCCATACCGGGTTCTCGAAGAGGCCCAGGCGGTATTTGAGACGGAGGCATCTGCGCACTGCGTCATCGATTCTGGACATCGGAATCATCTTTTCATTGACAGCAGCGATAATATCTGTGCATACGTCCGGATGATAAGGGTCCATAATCATATCGATACCGGCATTGATTCCGAGCGCGAGAGCTTCCTTACGGTCCGCAGCGATGCGTTCGCGGGTATAGAGATTGTCAATGTCGGCCCAGTCAGTGACGATGAGGCCGTCCCAGTTCTGCTGCTCCTTGGCCCATACTGTAAGATATTCGTGGCTTGAGTGGACAGGCACGCCGTTGATGGAAGCGGAGTTCGCCATTATTGTCAATGCGCCTGCTCTCATGCATTCCTTGAACGGGCGGAAATATTTGTCCCTCAAATCATTAGGCGCGATGTAGGCAGGTATTCTGTCTTTTCCTGTAGCTGTGGCGCCATAGCCGAGATAATGCTTGATGCTTACGGCAACATGTTCAGTGTCAATGTGATTAGGGTCTTCGCCCTGAGCGCCTATGGTTTCAGCAACTGACATTTCTGCCTGTACGAACGGATCTTCGCCCCAGCTTTCCCAGACACGTGGCCAGCAAGGATTCCGGCTCAAGTCCATAACCGGAGAGAATATCCACGGACACATGGCTGCTCTGGTTTCATAGCCGATCACTTCTCCCATTTTACGGGCATACGAGCGCTCGAATGTAGCGGCAAGGTTCACTTCCTGCGGATAGAATGTCGCTCCAGTGATATATGTAGCGCCATGTATCATGTCGAGGCCGTAAACCATCGGAATACCGAGTTCTTCCATCGTGATGTCCTGAATCAGCTTTATCTGCTCTGCGGTAATGGCCCTGTCGCGGCTTGTCGCGCCGAACGTATTCAGGAATGAGCCTATCTTATATGTTTTCACAAGATTGCGGACTTTAGCCGTATCCACAAGATTGTCGGTAGTGAACGTTTCTGCAGTGAGCTGGACCATCTGTCCCACTTTTTCTTCCAATGTCATTTTCTGCACGAGCTTGTCCACCTTCTTTTCAATCTCCTTGTCGGAAGGTATGGACGCTTTCACGCCGTTCTGTGCACACGACGCAAGCGCAATACTTGTAATTGCCATAACTGACAAAAAATTTTTAATACTCATCTTCTTCTGATAGTTTTGTGTTTTGTTTTTCAAAGTTACAAAATAAATGGCTAACTTCGGCCTCCCTTCGGGTTACTGATACTTTTTGTGAGTATTTGGCAAAATACTATCATATTTGGAACATTATGAGTTGGTTTGCAGAACTGTTCAGTGAACATACATTCATCCAGGCGATTCTCGTGCTTTCTCTGATAAGCGCAGTGGGATTGCTGTGCAGCACAATAAAATTCAAGGGCGTTTCACTCGGCATCACGTTCGTTTTCTTTGCAGGCATTCTCGCAGGTCATTTCGGCCTCTGCATTGACCCGCAAATGCTGGCTCTGGCTCAGAATTTCGGCCTGATCATTTTTGTCTATGCTCTTGGTTTCCAGGTAGGTCCGAGCTTCTTCCCTTCACTGAAGAAAGGCGGCATAAAACTGAACTTGCTCGGTCTTGCCGTACTTGTAACCGGCTCTGTCATGGCATTGGTCATAAGCAGGCTGACTGATGTTTCCCTGCCGGTTTCCGTAGGACTTCTGACCGGAGCAGCCACCAACACGCCTATGCTCGGAGCCGCACAACAGGCTCTACTGCAGATAGATCCGTCAGCCACGGCCACTTCAAATGAAATGGCAATGGCCTGTGCAGTGGGCTATCCTTTCGGCGTCGTCGGCGTCATCGTCTGCATCATCATCCTCAAGGCATTGTTCCTGAAAGACGGAGGCAAAAAGAAAGACGCCCATGACAACCAGACATATGTCACGGAATTCCGTGTGAGCAACCCTGCCATTTACGGAAAGTGCATCCGCGACATCATGAAGGACGTTTCCATCCATCTTGTGGTTTCCAGAGTATGGAAGTTCGACGGCAAGTCGGATGAACAGTCAGGGAAACAGGGAAAAGTGATCATACCGAACGGGGACACCATATTGGAGAACGGGGAACATGTCCTGGTCATGACCAAAGAACAGGAAGCAGGCATTGCAGAGAAGCTTTTCGGTGAGACAGTGAAGAAGGACTGGAACCAGAAAGACATTGACTGGAACCACATCGACGGCACTCTTGTATCCAGACACGTGTTCGTGACGAAAAGGCACATGAACGGCGCCAAACTCGGCGACTTGCATCTGCGCAATGCCTATGGAATCAATATCACGAGGGTAAACCGCGCAGGTATCGACATTCTGCCGTCGAGGGAACTGAGGCTCCAGATAGGTGACAAGCTTACTATCGTGGGGCAGGAAAATGCTATCCACAATGTAGCGGAAGTGCTTGGCAATCAGGAGAAAGAGCTGAGAAATCCGAACCTGTTCCCGATTTTTGTCGGTGTTATCCTGGGACTGATTTTCGGAAGCATTCCGTTCTATATCCCGGGCATGAGCGTTCCAGTAAAACTCGGCATCGCCGGCGGTCCTATTATAATAGGTATCCTCATGGGTGCTTACGGAACAAGACTGCATCTCACGACCTATACCACCCATAGTGCGAATCTGATGCTCAGGCAACTCGGCCTCACCATATATCTGGCAGGCTTGGGACTGAGCGCAGGCCCAGGCTTTTTCGAGACGGTATTCACCCCTGAAGGCCTTGTATGGATAGGCATCAGCGTTGCCCTGACCATTGTCCCTGTTCTGCTTGTCGGTTATATCGCTTCCAGATTCTGCAAGACGGACTACAGTGCCAATGTAGGTATGCTCTGCGCAGCGATGGCCAATCCTATCGCCCTGAACTACGCCCTGAGCACTGTGGAAGACGACGCTCCGTCAGTTTCCTATGCCACGGTTTACCCTGTAGAAATGTTCCTGCGGGTGATTTCGGCTCAGGTCATAATGCTGCTCTGCATATAGATGCGGCTGGCTCCAAGACCATTTCATTCCGGACAGGTCAATGCCATAAAAGTTCCCGGGCATAAAGAAAGAGGATAACCTCAACGGCTACCCTCCTCAATCTGATAATTCCAAATGTGCGCTGTCCGCTATTCGGTTTTGCGCTCCTTGTTTCTCGTCAACTTTTCTTTCATAGCGTCAACACATTCATTGACAGCTATTTCGAATGTTTGTGCATTTCTCTCTATAACCTGGGAACCGCCCGGAACGTGGACCTTCAGTTTCACATTCTTGTTTTCCGGTTTCTCCAAAAGCGACAATACGACTTCGACATCGGTAATGGCGTCATCGAAACGGCCGATTTTTGAAACTTTCTTTTCTACGAACTCCAAAAGTTTCTGATCCGCGTCGAACTTGAGCGATTGTACTCTAATCTCCATTTTTACCTCCTCTTTTAGCCCGTGGATGGGCATTTGAATAAACATTCTTCAGCTTCTCGATAGTGTTGTGGGTGTAAACCTGAGTCGCCGCCAATGAAGAGTGACCGAGCAGTTCTTTTATGGAATAAATGTCCGAACCGTCATCGAGGAGTTCAGTCGCCAATGTATGCCTGAGCACATGAGGAGACTTTCGTCCTGTAATACCTTCCACCTGTCCGAGTTCGCTTTTCACTGTCCTGTCCACGAATACGGGATAAAGTCCCGTACCTTTCAACGTGACCAGAAACGGCTCTTCCAAGTTCCTCTTCCTTCCCACTACCGACTCCGCTGCTTTCAAATATAATGAAATTTCTTTTGATAGCGAAAGTGTAAGAGGAATTTCTCGCATTTTGTCACCTTTTCCCCTTACTTTCATAGTATGGCGGGAAAGGTCAATGTCCCGGATTCTCAGCCCTATCAGTTCCGCGCGTCTGATTCCTGTAAGATATAGCGTGCTGACAATCATCCGTTTAAGCCTCGGCTCATAGAGTTCCGACATGAGTTTGTATGCCGCTCCGGTCACCGATGCTCCGCTGTGGTAAGAATCAGCCGCGTCCGACAGCATTGACAAAGATTCTTCATCGGCCGCAGGCGAGGTCTTTTCGAGATATTCGGTCATTGAAGCCTGGCGATAGAAGACGGGAAGACGCTTTTCGCACTTCGGGCGCTTGACCAGATGCACGGGATTCGACTTCAGCATTCCTTTGGAAACCAGCCATTTGCACAGACTGCTCAGGACTGACAGATGTTGATTGACAGTCCGGGGGCTCAGGCTCTTCTCTTCGGAAAGATGGTTCTCATAATTGCGTATTGCGGTAGGTGTCAATGACTTGAGCAGCAATGCGTCGTCTGCAGGCTCTTCTTCTGTCCTGGAGTAGTCCAGATACCGGCTGAGCACATCCGAGTATATCGCCTGGGTTCTCGGCGAATATCTCCGTATTCCGGACACATAGTTTATGAAGTCATCGCACAGCATAACACTTACTTCTGCGCCTTCAGGCCCATTTCCTCGGCACGCACACGCATATATTTGTCAGCCTCCTCGAATGTATTGTCGATAATCCCGTCGAGGATGGCGTTTTTCACATATTCTTTCAGTTCGCCGATTTCCTTGCATGGTGGAATGCCGTAAACATCCATCACGTACTCCCCTGTTATCGGATTCTTGAAATTGCGGATCTGGTCTTTTGCCTCCACTTCCACGAGTTTTTCCTTGACCAGCAGGAAGTTCTTCTTGATGCGCTCAACCTTCGCAGGGTTCTTGGATGTGATGTCGGCATTGCAAAGCAGCATGAGATCCTGAATTTCATTGCCCGCATCGAACAGCAGACGGCGTACTGCTGAATCGGTAACTTCCTCATCCACAAGGGCGACAGGCCTATGATGCAGAGTGACGAGTTTCTGGACATACTTCATTTTCTCATTGAGGGGCATCTTCAGCTGCTGGAATATCTTCGGCACCATCCTGCCTCCTATGGCCTCGTGACCGTGGAAGGTCCAGCCGATGTGCGGGTCATAACGCTTGCTTGCCGGCTTGCCTATATCGTGAAGCAGCGCCGCCCACCTCAGCCAGAGATACGGCTCCGTCCTGACTGACTCGGCAAATCCGTCACCGTCTTCCAATGGAGTGTAATTCAGCAGGATACCTTCTTCAATGCCCTGAATTTCCTCTGCCGCTACATTGTCCACGACCTGTATGGTATGCGAGAAATTGTCCTTGTGTCCTCTTCCGTCCACGGTTTCCACCCCTTTCAGTTTCGCGAGCTGCGGAAGCACATATTCCAGCAGACCGGTTTCATCCAGAAGCCTGAATGCCATCGACGGCCTGGCGCACAGAAGCATCTTGTTCAACTCCTCCGCTATGCGTTCCTTGGACAATATCGTCATGCGGTCACGCATTCTCTTCATTGACTCGAGCGATTCTTCGACAATATGGAATTCCGCTCCCGGACGGCTCAGCTTGGCCGCGAAACGGACTGCACGCAGCATCCTGAGCGGGTCATCACTGTATGTGGTGTCGGGATCGAGCGGCGTGCGGATAATTCCGGCCGCAAGGTCTCTGATTCCGCCGAACGGGTCCACCAATGCGCCGAAATCATCCTGCTGGAGGCTGAAAGCCATCGCATTGATAGTGAAGTCCCTACGTTTCTGATCATCCTCCAGTGTACCGTCTTCGACTATGGGTTTGCGGGAGTCCCTATGGTAGGATTCTTTTCTCGCTCCCACGAACTCAACCTCGGTTCCGTGATACTTCAGCATTGCAGTGCCGAAATTCTTGAATACGGAGACGCGGCAGCCGTGACGCTCAGTCTTCTTTATGCGTTCCGCCACCGCTGTCGCAAGGGCAATTCCGCTTCCCTCCACGACTATGTCAATGTCATTGCTCGGTCTTCCGAGGAAGCAATCACGCACGTATCCGCCTATCACAAAGGCTCTTACGCCAAGTTCTCCCGCTGTCTTCGACACGATCCCGAACACCGGATGTTCGAGAAATCCTTCTGTTTTAGTCATTCTTTCCAATGTTTTCATCAGCATTGACCCCGATCATCTGGAGATAGGTCGGGGCGGCCGTGAGGAACGTCATACTGCCATCTTCTTCTTTTCTGCAGAAGAATGTCCTGGTGCCGTTTGTCAATACCATGTACTTGACATTCAATACCATATCGTAACGCAATGCCTGTTCCAGCACTTCCCTGGTCAGTTCCACGTCCGGCCGTTTGCATTCGACTATCATCACCGGTTCGGGCCTGCGGTCATATACGACAATGTCGGCTCTGAACACTTTCTTCACCGGTCCTTCGCCATATTTCATCCCGACTTCGCTCATCATCATGTGAAGCGGAACCTGCATGGTGTCCTTCAGCACCGTGATGAACCACTGCCTCACCCTTTCTTCGGGCGTAAGCGGGACATCCTTTTTCCGCAACGGGTCGCGAACCATCTCTAATGCCATTCGTCTGATTATTTTGTATATGCAAAGATAGTGAAAGTTGAGTGACTTTCATTATCTTTGTACGTTGCAACAAGTTATTTTACGAAAGATGAACAAGACCGGAGAATACAGATTCACGATAGTTGTGCCTGTTTACAATGAGGTGGACAACATCTATGCCCTCGAGAAGGCTCTTTCCGAGTTCCTTCCGAAAAGCAAATACAAGGCCTGCGCGCTTTTTGTCAATGACGGTTCTTCTGACGGAAGTCTGGAGAGGATTCAGGAAGTGTGCGCCAGGAACAATGATTTCCACTATATAAGTTTTGTGAAAAATGCCGGTCTGAGCGCCGCCATCAAAGCCGGGTTCGACTACACGTTCTCCGACTATGTGGGCTATATGGACGCGGACCTGCAGACCACTCCGGAAGATTTCAATCTTCTGCTCGACGGCATTGAAAGCCACAGCATGGTGATCGGCATCAGGGCGAACCGCAAGGACACGTTCTTCAAGCGCGCACAATCCAAGATTGCGAACGGTTTCAGGAAAATGATGACCCATGACGGGGCTACCGATACGGGATGCCCTCTGAAGGTGCTCCACACGGATGTCGCCAAGAGGATTCCGATGTTCAAGGGAATGCACAGATTCCTGCCGGCGCTTGTGCTGCTGCAGGACGGGTGCTCTTATTCACAGGTGCCTGTAAGGCATTTCCCGAGAGTTGCGGGCAGCTCCAAGTACCATCTTTGGAACCGTCTCGTCGGTCCTTTCGCCGACTGCTTCGCATACAGGTGGATGAAGCCTCGCTATATTAACTATAAGGTAGGAGAGAATGATCTGTAGTCTGTTGTTGCCTGAGCTTTCCAAGGTGGGAATCCTGACGCTCGGTTTCACCGCCCAGCTGTTCTTTTCGCTGCGCACGCTGTTCCAGTGGTGGAAATCCGAGAAGGCGAAGAAGGTGGTCTCACCTTCGGCATACTGGGTACTTAGTGTTATCGGGGCCTACCTCATGTTCATCTATGGTGTTCTCCGCGATGATTTTTCCATAATACTCGGACAGCTCATTTCCTACTATGTATATCTGTGGAATCTGAACGCCAAAGGTGTCTGGAAGAGTCTCGGGCTGTTTCTGCAGTCGGTGCTGCTGGCCACGCCAGTAGTAGCGGTGCTGCTGCTTCTCCAGAATGCCGCCGTATATTTCCAGAGTTTCTTCCGGAATGACGACATTCCGTTCTGGCTGGTGGTATTCGGCTCCGCAGGACAGATCATATTCACACTGAGATTTGTATATCAATACATATATTCACATCATTACAAACAATCCACACTTCCGATGGGATTCTGGGCCATATCATTGTTCGGCTCAGGAGTAATCATCGCCTACGGTATCTTCCGTATGGACCCGGTGCTGATTTTGGGACAGTCTTTCGGATTTGTCGCATATATCCGCAACCTTGTCATTGGCTTTAAAGAAAACAAAACTGATGTCCCCGAAACTGAAAAATAACTTCCTGAACAAGTATCCGCTCCTGGCGGTGTTCCTGTTCACGTTCATCTGCCTTCTTCCGGCAATGCTGATGAGGGATTTCACTCCTTCCAATGAACTGAGATACCTCAGCATCGCTGACGAGGCCATCTCCAACGGGAATGTTTTCGCGTTCTACAACCATGGACAGCCGTATGCCGACAAACCGCCTCTATATATCTGGGCAGTAATGCTTTGCCGGCTCCTGTTCGGACAGCACAGCGTATTCGCATTGACACTACTGTCGCTGGTTCCGGCCTTCGTGCTGACTTGGCTGATGGACCGCTGGGTGATGACAGGGGCTTCGTCCCAGGACAGGATGGCAATGTCAATGATGCTTCTGTCCAGCGTCATGTTCCTCGGGACAATGGTGGTCATCCGTATGGATATGCTGATGTGCATGTTCATCGCTCTCGCCCTGTTCACGTTCTGGCGGATGTACGGGTTACGTAAAGAGGGACTCGACGGGGAGGAGTCCAAGCGCCTGTACAGGAAATGCTCCTGGCTGCTGCCGGTATGGATATTCCTGGCATTGTTCACGAAAGGCCCTGTCGGACTGCTTGTGCCGCCGGTTTCCATTCTGGTGTTTCTGTTGGTCAAGCGCGAGTGGCGTGACATTCCGCGCTATCTGGGATGGAAGACTTGGGGTGTTATCGCAGGCCTGTGCCTCATCTGGTTTACAGGCGTGTTCATCGACGGTGGCGTTTCCTATCTGGACAATCTTCTTTTCAAACAGACTGTAGGACGCGCTGTCAATGCTTTCACTCACAGCAGGCCGTTCTGGTTCTATGCAGTGGCCATTCTCTGGTGCATCGCTCCTTATACCATACTTCTGATAGGCGGTCTGATAGCCGCACTCCGACGCCGCGGGCCTAAAACCGTTGCGGCCGATGATACTGAAGTAATTACGGCTGAGGCAGTCCGCTCCGATACCGAAGTGCTGTTCCTCTGTGTGATAGCGACCACGTTCATCATGCTGTCAAGCTTCAGTTCCAAGCTTCCGGTTTACCTCGTGCCGATGATTCCTTTCATAGTGTACCTGTTCCCGCTTGCCGTGAACCGTACCGGAGCCCGCAAGTGGATGATCTGGGCTATCTCAATTCCTGCAGCGCTGCTGGCTGTCGCAGGCCTCGCCGCCCTGCTGGTTCTCGCTGAAGTGGTCAATGTCAATGCTTTGGAGGCATTGTCTTCCACCTATCCTTTCGCCTTCACGTCTCCTGTAAAGATGGCGGCAGTGCTGCTTATGTCGGGCAATGCGCTCGCGCTCTGGTTCCTCTTCAAGAGAAAGCACTGGAACCTGCCGGTGTTCATGATCGGAGCCTCGCTTTTCCTCACCGTATATTCTGCCGCTGCTGTTCTTCCCAAGGCTAATCCATATATCGGTTACAAGGACATGTGCAAGGAGGTCCCTTCCGGAACTGATGTGGCGACTCTGTTCGTGCACAGGCCGGAGAACATCGATGTATATATAGGGCGGCAGATCAAGGACTACAAGAAGGATGTGGACGGATTCCTGCGCGACGCCGCTGACTCATCAGCCCTCGGCAGCTCGCCATTGACGCTTATCATGACAGGAAAGCACCTGGAAGAATTCCCTGACCTGCGAAAGTTCGTATATTCTTCCGGCACAGTGGTTTACGTAGGCCCATACTGCATAGTGACCAGAAAATAGCACGGCATACAATACAGCCAAAGGCACAAATTGTAAAGATTTTGCCACAAATATTTGGGCAATCCAAAAAGAATGCCTACATTTGTAATCCCAAACGGTGCTTTGGCCGAGCGGTTAGGCACAGGTCTGCAAAACCTGCTACAGCGGTTCGATTCCGCTAGGCACCTCTCAAACAGCCCTTCAGATATCTGAGGGGCTGTTTTTATTGCTATGTTTCCCAGCACGTGTGGTCGCGCGAGAAATGTTCACAGCATGGGAGGTCGCCGAAATGTTCACAGGAAACCGTGCAGCGCTCGATAACATCAGCATATTAGAACAACCTGAAAACGGCTTAATGCCGCAAATAATTGGCCGACAGTCAGTTACGTAAATTATAGAATTTCAGGTTACCCATTTTTTCCTTTAACCTGAAATTGGTATATCCACATAATTTCCTGATAATAAACAGTTTAACGAGATAGTCAAAGTGCAGGTTGTTCGAGAGTTGCAGAGGTGCCAGGTCCAGCAGAGGTGGCAACACCAGCAGAGGCGGCAACACCAGCGGAAGTGCCAGTTGCCGCGGTGGTATCAAATTCAGCGGAGGTACCAGATACAGCGGAAGTGCCAGATACAATGGTGGTATCAGATTCAGCGAGCCAGGTGCGGAGGCGGTTGGACTGGAAGAGGTAGGCGGAGTCGAGGGCCGGGATATTGGCCGGGGAGATCGGCTCGGCGCTTGGCGACTCCATCTTGAGCGGATTGATAGGCGTGCCGTTTTTCCAAACGCGGAAATCCAGGTGCGGGCCTGTGGACAAGCCTGTCGAGCCTACATAGCCGATAACATCGCCCTGACGTACTCTGTCGCCGGTTTTAAGGCCGGCAGCATAACGCGACAAGTGCATGTAAGAAGTCGTATATACGGAATTGTGACGAATCTTGACAGTGTTTCCGCCACCACCGCTCCAGCCTTTGCTTATCACCGTGCCGTCACCGATGGACATGACAGGAGTACCTGTAGGAGCTGCATAATCCACACCGGTATGAGCCCTCACGCGACCGGTAACAGGATGCTTTCTATGATAGGAGAAGCCGGAACTGATTCGGGAGAACCTCAACGGAGCCTTGAGAAATGCCTTCCTCATACTCTCGCCCTTCTCGTTCCAATACAGATTTCCGCCATCTCCCTGGTCAAAACGGATTGCAGGATAGCATTTACCGTCGTGCTCAAACTCAGCATAATATACCGTGTCAATATCTATCACCTCACCCTCGCAGGACGACTCATTGTACACGACACTGAACCTGTCGCCCGGCTGGATGGAGAAGAAGTCGATTGTCCAGGCATAGATATCTTCCAAATGCAGAATCAGCATCTGAGGCGCACCGCAGCGGCGCATATCATTCCAGAGCGACGAGGAAATGAGCACATTGGAATATTTGAGCGTATGGTCCACAGGCTTCACCACCTTCCATGCCGAGAAAGGAGCCGTGCACTTGAGCACCGTCATATTAATCTTGTCATGATGATAGACAACATATTCCAGGACATTGACAGAAGAATCGCATCCGCTGTAATAAGCCTGCCACGTATTGCCGGCACGCATCTTCCTCGGATTGAAAACAGAGTCAGTCGCATTGACAAGAGACATCGCATCCTGAGGCCTCATTCCGAGCCTCGACATCAGAGACGTGAAAATCTCTCCGTTCTTAAGCACACCTTCCTCCAAGGCGAACGAATCAGTACAGAACCCTAGCGGATAAATGGTATCATTGTCCTCAAGTACAGGCGTTTCCGTCTTCCTGTGGCAGGAAGGAACCGTCACCATCATCAGTAAAGCGGCAACCGCTGCCGCAAGCAAAGTCTTGTCAATGTTCATAAGACGAAAAAAGATTGGAACGTGAATTTACTAAAAGTTTTCCGTAAATTTGGGCCTGCAAACCGACACGAATGGAAAAAATGACGCAAATCACTCCTGTCGCATACTTCAGGTCACCATTCACCTCCAAATTCGGAATTCCACGCCAAAGCGGAATACTTGACGAATTGGAGGGGAAAATCGTCTTCACTCCGGAGTTTGCCAAAGAGGAAGCAGTGCGCGGACTCGAAGGATTCGGATATCTGTGGCTAATCTGGGGATTTTCAGGCAATGAAGGCCAATGGGGACTGACGGTACGCCCGCCACGACTCGGAGGCAACAGGAGAATCGGCGTTTTCGCATCACGCTCCCCTTTCCGGCCGAACGGGCTCGGACTGTCATCTGCAAGAATCATCAGCATTGACATAGACAAAAACGATGGTCCCGTCATCACCGTAAGCGGCGCCGACCTTATGGACGGAACTCCGATCTACGACATAAAGCCTTATGTATCATACACTGACAGCCATCCCGGCGCAGCATCAGGATTCACTGACGAGACAGAATGGAAAGAAGCGGACGTGGTCTTCCCTGAAGAACTGAAAGAGAAATTCCGCCGCCTTAGCGGTTCACGGGACGCACATTTGCTGTCAATGCTCGTGAAAGCGCTTGCCCAGAAACCGATACCGCAATACGCCCATGACCCAGAGCGGATCTACGGAATGCCGTTCCTCGGCTGCGACATCAAGTTCAATGTTGATGGCGACATTGTCTCCGTAACGGACATAGAACTTCTCGAAAACTCTAAGAATCGGAAACTTAAAAAATAATCAGCAATGACACCTGCAGCCATAATCACAGTGATATCAGCATATTTTGCGGTAATCCTGTTCATTTCCTGGTTCACCGGAAGGAAATCCGACAACGCCGGCTTCTTCAGCGGCAACCGCAAGCAGTCCTGGTATGTGGTCGCAATCGCCATGATAGGCTCTGCCATGTCCGGAGTGACATTCGTCTCTGTCCCGGGAATGGTGGCCACATCCGGATTCGGCTATATGCAGATGGCATTGGGATTCATTGCAGGACAGATAGTTATAGCATTCGTTCTGATACCGCTGTTCTACAGGATGAACCTCGTCTCCATCTACGGCTATCTGGAAAACCGGTTCGGCCTTTCTTCCTACCGCACCGGAGCCTGGTTCTTCTTCATTTCCAAGATGTTGGGAGCGTCGGTCAGACTGTACCTCGTATGCATTGCCCTGCAGATGATGGTGTTCGGCCCGTTAGGCCTGCCGTTCTTGGTCAATGTTGCTGTAACCGTGCTGATTCTCATCGCCTACACATTCCGTGGCGGAGTCAAGGCCGTAATCTGGATTGACTTCCTGAAGACATTCTGCATGATAGTCTCCATCGCCCTCTGCACCATCTTCATCAGCAAGTCTCTCGGCTTCACGTTCGGCTCGATGTGCGAGGCGGTGGCAGGCAGCGACATGTCCAGGATATTCTATTTCGACGACCCTGACCATCCGCAATACTTCTTCAAGCAGTTCTTCGGAGGCATGTTCACGCTTATAGCAATGACGGGACTCGACCAGGACATGATGCAGCGCTCACTCACCTGCAAGAATTTCCGCGACTCCCAGAAGAACATCATCACCAGCGCATTGCTCCAGACTGTCGTAATCTTCCTGTTCCTCACGCTCGGAGTACTTCTGTATTTCTTCGCCGGGGCCAATGGCATTGATGCGACAGGTGACACGCTCTTCCCGGCAGTCGCCACAAGCGGACTTCTCCCGGCCGTAGTCGGAATCGTATTCGTGGTCGGCCTGGTTTCCTGCTCTTACGCCGCCGGAGGCTCTGCATTGACAGCATTGACCACATCCTTCACCGTGGACATTCTCGGCACCGCCGGCAAATCGGAAAAAGAGGTAAAGTCAATGAGGGAAAAGGTTCACATAGGCATGGCCGTGTGCATGGGATTGACCATCGCGGTCTTCAATTTCATAAACAACACGAGCGCCATCGACGCCGTATATAAGCTGGCAAGTTACACCTACGGCCCGATTCTCGGAATGTTCGCTTTCGGAATCCTCACGAAACGCAGAACCAAAGACAGATGCGTTCCGTGGATTTCCATTGCAGCTCCTGCTGTCTGCCTGGTGCTCCAGCTCAACTCGGAGCGCTGGTTCGGAGGATACCAATTCAGTTATGAGCTTCTGATTATCAATGCCTTGCTGACATTCATCGGACTTTATCTGTTAAGTTCCAAAGCGGACGATCTCCGTGCAGCGAAAAGATAAGAAGATGTCACAGCGGCAGTGAAATCCAGCCTCAGACCGAAAATGTGCACATCCCCGCCGGACTGGCATTTCAGTTTACGCCGGAGCTCATCGCTCGTCATAGGTATATTGCGCGCAGTCACTTCCGCTGACGGATATTTAGACGCAAACGCCTTTATCGCACGCTTGTCCAGATGCTCCCATCCGATGATTTCATAGACCTTGCCGAAGTTTTTCGGGTCAATGTCAAACGACATTTCTTCTCCGTACAGATACAGATGCGTGGACTTCCCGGCCTTCAGCATAGATGCCTGACCGGAAGAGAACAGAGAGCCTATTTCATTGAAAATACCCGCTTTTATCAATGCCTTGCCTGGCTCGAAAATGTATTTCATCCGGCTGAGGTGATGCTCGTTTTCGAGGAACAGCGGAATCGGGGCTTCACCGGAAGGTTCTATCAATGAACCATTTTCATTGACGATGAGCCTGGTGCGGAGCCCTTCTTCGCTCGAGTCGGGAACAAGCCACAGCAACAGTTCCTTGCATTCCCCCGCGTGCGCCACGACGTGCACTTCCTTCGTGAATGCTCCGCTTGAGCGCAAACGGTTCACCAACATTGATATATCCGCCATCGGCGAAAGCTTGACGAGCAGATTCGGCGCTATCTCGAAGAGTCTTCGGGTCAATGTCAAGACATCCGGGCTGCAGTCTTCCAGCAGAAACACCTTGCTTCCGGATGAGGAACGGCGCGCGGGATCCATGTATATGAGCGACGGACCAAAACTTTTCAGTTCCGCCCATACCGCATCGTTCTCTGCTGATACACAATGACTTGTCACGACAATGTCCTGTGCACCGAGCAGCGGGAAATTATGTCTGGCGGCAGATGCCCTGGGAGGCTCCATTTCATTGTACAGCACCTTGTCGGCAACGGCTGAAAAGGCAAGGCTGTCCACACCCAGGCCTCCGGTAAGGTCAGCAATACGCCTGCCATCCGCAGCAATGGAACTCAATATCCGCCCAGCAACAGACGCCTTATAATTCGCTGTAAATGAAGAACTTGATTGTTCCGCACAGATTCTGTCCGGATAAATCAAGCCAGGAACCGCATACCATTCCGGGAGTTTCTGACGGATTTTCCTTCTGCACTCGATAATGTTTACGGCAAGAGGCACGTCCACGTCAGGCCATTTGTCCCGCCCCAATATGAGGCGGGATGTATCATCTTCCGAATGTGATATTATGAACTCTTCGAGAGTCATCTGAGTGTCAGCCTCTTGCAGCTACGACTTCTACCTCCACAAGCGCACCCTTCGGCAATGCTTTTACAGCAATCGCGCTACGAGCAGGGAACGGCTGTGCGAAGAACTGTGAATAGACCTCATTCATTGCCGCAAAATCGCCCATATCAGCAAGATAGACAGTGGTTTTCACGACATTGGACAGAGCAAGTCCGGCTTCTTCGAGAATGGCCTTCACGTTCAGAAGCGACTGCCTGGTCTGCTCCTTCACTCCGCCTTCAGGGAATGCGCCGGTTGCAGGATCGATCGGAAGCTGTCCCGATGCATAAACAAATCCATTGACTTCTATTGCCTGACTGTAAGGTCCGATTGCTGCAGGAGCATTCTGTGTAGATATCTGTTTCATTTCGTATAAGTTTTCAGCGAAGATAGCAATCTCTTTTTATTTTTCCACAGGACAGGCCGTACAATCATTTTCATTTAAGGGGAAAGATTACTATTTTTGCGGATGGTCTGCAAAGGCGGACCGGATAGCGTTTGACATTAGAATAAAACTATATAGTTATGGCTAAAGATTTTAAGGAAGTAGCACAGAGCTGGATTACCGGTGACTTTGATCCGGAAACCAAAAGCAAGGTCATTGAACTGAGAAACAATGATCCGGCAGGATTCGAGGATGCATTCTACAGAAACCTGGAATTCGGCACCGGAGGACTTCGCGGCATTATGGGAGTCGGCACGAACAGGATGAACAAATACACTGTAGGAATGGCCACCCAGGGACTTGCAAACTACATCAAGGCCCACGCGGCTGAGTGCAAGGACGCATACGGCGACCCTATCAATCCGAATGATGTGCGCGTCTGCATCTCATTCGACAGCCGTAACAACAGCAAGCTGTTCGCAAAAATCACCGCTGACGTGATGTCTGCCAATGGAATGCACGTGTTCCTTTTCGACAACATCAGGCCTACACCTGAACTCAGCTATTCCATCAGAGAAAAACGCGCGATTGCCGGCGTGATGGTAACGGCCTCACATAACCCTAAGGAATACAACGGATACAAGGTGTTCTGGTCAGACGGCGCACAGATCACTTCTCCGGTGGACAAGGACATTGTGGCAGAAGTCGCCAAGATTACCGACCCTGCACAGGTAAGGTTCACACCGGACGAGGATTGTGGTGAAATCGAGCTGATGGGCAAGGATGTGGATGAAAAGTATCTGCACGACATTCTCTCTCTGATGCTCACACCGGACGCCCGCAAGCGTCATCCTGAACTCAAGTTCGTTTACACTCCGCTTCACGGATGCGGCGTCAGGCTTGTACCGGAGTGCCTTCACAGGCTCGGATTCGAGCACGTTTACCACGTTCCGGAGCAGGATGTGAGTGACGGCAATTTCCCGACTGTGGCATCACCTAACCCAGAGGAGCCTGCAGCGATGAAAATGGCCCTTGAAGTAGCTGACCGCGAGGGTGCCGACATTGTTTTGGCCACCGACCCTGACGCAGACCGCATGGGTATCGCAGTTCGTGACAATGAGGGTAAGATGGTTCAGTTCAACGGCAACCAGACCGGCGCCGTGCTCACCTACTATATTCTCACGAGGTGGAAGGAACTCGGCAAACTGAATGAGAACACATACATTGTCAAGACCATTGTCACTACAGAGCTTCTCTCTGAAATCGCAAAGAGTTTCGGCGTAAAGATCTACAATGTCCTGACCGGTTTCAAATACATAGCTGAAGTTGTCAAGCGCAATGAGAAATGCGGCGAGTTCATCTGCGGCGGCGAGGAGAGCTACGGTTTCAATGTGGGCCAGTATGTCCGTGACAAGGATGCCCAGATAGCTTGTTCAATGGTTGCTGAGTGTGCTGCATGGGCTGCAGACCAGGGCATGACCATCTACCAGCTCCTCCAGAAAATCTATAAGGAGTACGGCTACCGCAAGGAAGGTCTCACATCGCTTGTCCGCAAGGGAAAGAGCGGCGCTGAGGAAATCCAGAAGATCATGGCAGATATGAGACATTGCCCTCCTGCATCTCTCATAGGTTCGCCTGTCACCAAGGTAGTGGACTACCTCAAGACAGATGAGACCGGTCTTCCTTCATCCAATGTGCTCCAGTTCTTCGACGAGGCCGGCGACGTGGTTTCCGTACGCCCTTCCGGCACAGAGCCGAAAATCAAATTCTACTTCGGTGCCAAAGGCGATGACGCAGACGCCAAGATCGAACGTCTGAAAGAGCAGTTCATCAAGTAAACCTTATACGACTTCATAAAAAGGGCGACCACTTCAGGCCGCCTTTTTTTACGAAATATCAAAATAAAGTCGTTATTTGTCACACAAGTAACGGAGCCAGAAGTCGTGGTTGGCTTCGAGGAAATGTTTTCCCTGGTAGCCGCGATAGCCGTGCATGCCGTCAGGGTAGATCATGAATTCGAACTTCTTGCATTGCCTGTGCAGTTCGTCGATGAGCTGAAGCGTGCTCTGAAAATGAACGTTGTCGTCACCGGTTCCGTGAGTGATTTTCAACATAACCGGCTCTACCGCAGATGTTTCCGCATAGGTGGCCGGATAAGATGAGACATAATTGATGACACGGGAGGAGGCGTATCCGTCCGAATTGGTCTGAGGCGTTTCCATGAAACGCTCGGTGTAATGACTGTCGTACAGAATCCAGTCATACACTCCCCCGCCGGCAATCCCGTAGTGGAAATCGTCAGAGGCGGTGAACAACAGCATTGTCGTCATGGTTCCGCCGAAAGAGAAGCCCTCGACTCCGATTTTGTCCCCATTGACATAAGGCAATGATTTGAGGTAACGCGCCCAAGCCTTGAAGTCTTCCAACTCCTTACTGTTCAAATGTTTATAAATCTGGTCAAGGCCTGCTCTGCCATTGTGGCCGGCAGCCCTGCAGTCAGCGGTAATCTGGATTATGTCATTGTCTGACCACCATTGGTTGGACGGAGAAGGCTGAATCCATCTTTCGCGCACCATCGGAGTATCAGGCCCGCCATATATGTCCATGTGCACCGGATATTTGCGGGACGGATCGAAATTCTTCGGATAGACTATGTAGGCAGGAAGCCTGAGTCCGTCATTCTCAATGTAGATGAGCTGGGGCAGAGCATAGTTCTTAGCATTGAAATCAGGCCCTTTCCTGTCGGCAACTACCATAACGGAAGAAGGCTTGGAGGTCTTCGCCAACAGAATCCTGTCAGGCGAGGTGAATGAAGAAACCGACGCCACGAAATATTTCCCGTCCGGCGAGAAACTTACGGAAGACACATTCAACTCAGTATCAGTCAATGCATTGATCTGTCCTTCGGCATTGACCTTATACAGGCAATGTCTCACTGAGGCATCCCGGCAGGCAGTGAAATATACACTTCCGTCCTTGTCCGCCCTCAACAGGGAAATTCGCCAGTTCGGGCCGTCCGTCAGGCGTCTGAGCGTCTTGCCGTCATAAGAGAGGAAATAGATTTGCTGCCATCCGGTCTCAAATGAGCGTGCCATGTACAATCCCTTGTCAGTGAAGAGCATACCGTCTATCCAGTCAAGCCATGTTTCAGACTTTTCCGTATAAATATGTTTCTTGGAGCCGTCGATGGCTGAGACGCTGTAAAGTTCCAATGTATTCTGTATGCGCGGTTCACGTGCAATAAAAAACTCCTTGCTGTCGGCACCCCAGAACGGAATTCCGAAATACTGGTCGTCATTTTCATTGAAATCTGCCCAGACTGTGTGAGGAGCACCGTCAGTAGAGATTTCATTGACATCCACTATTCCGATGCGGACACGCGGGTTCGGCTCGCCTGCTTTCGGGTATCTGGTATTTCGGAGCACGCCGTCCTGACCTGCAGGTGAATAAATCGGGAAAACCGGCACGTCCGTATTGTCGAAGCGGTAGAATCCGATTTTCTTGGAGTCCGGAGACCACCAGAACGCGCGGTACAATGATGGACGTCCAAGTATTTCTTCATAATATACCCAAGAGGCATAACCATTGAGTATCAGCTCATTGCCATCGAATGTAAGCCGTTTTTCCGTAGCGGAAGCGACATCATAGACGTAGAGGTCATTGTTTCTCGTGAAGGCGAAAGCGGAAGAGTCCGGTGCCCAGGTCCTGTTCACCGCGCCTTCCGGATCAGCAGGAAATGCGGAATACTTTGCAGGGGCCTTGATCCCGTGAATAGTCTTGCGGCTGGATGCGCGCACAGCAAATGCCTGTGAATCCGTGAACGAGCCGTCATAGGAAAAGGCAACTTTCTCATTGTCAAGCCATTTCCATGATGCAGGTATCTTCACGAACTCTTGGGCTGACATCTGCATTGACATTGTCAGAAAAACTGCCGCTACTGCGGCCATTCTGCCGGCAAGGCAGAGCAAATCATTCTTCCTCATACGAAATTTGAATCCTTGAAATTAACGAGATATACTTTTTCTGTCGCGCGGGTTAGCGCCGTGTAGAGCCATTTGTAGTCATCGACGGTGTATTCGTCCATCCAGAAAGGATTGTCGATGAAAACGCATTTCCACTGACCGCCCTGGGACTTGTGACAGGTAACCGCATTGGCATATTTCAGCTGCAGGGCATTGTAGAACAGGTCTTCACGTACTGCCTCATAACGCTTCTTCTTGGAAGATATATGGGAATAGTCCTCAGAAACTCCCTGATACAGAGCGTTCTGCTGTTCGTATGTCAATGACGCCGACTCGGATTCCAATGTATCCAGACACACTTTTGCGGAGATTTCCTGGTCGTCATAGTCAGGAAATAGCAGCCTGGCCTGGGCGAAATGCAATCCGTATCTGTCTTCGTAATGGTTTATGGACAAGAGTTTTACGATATCGCCATTGGCTATGTAATCTATGCCCTTCACATCGGTCAGAAACTGATAACAGTTCTTCACGACCATCAGTTTATCGTTGCGGACCAGACGTTCTTCTTTATATTGGACAGCCGAGCGGATACCGGCATTGTACCGGACTGCCCGCTTGTTGGAGCGACACAAGATGATGGTTTCGTCCTCCCCATACTGGTCGAAGGCGTCGGTAATCTTTTCGATAAGGTCAGCGCCGCCGATACGCTCGATATCGTCATAACCGTCCACGTCAAGTTCCAGTTTCTCGACAGGAAAGAAGTTCCCTCCCGACTCGTAATCTTCTGATATCAAAGTTCTTAGAGACGTAGCATTGGACAATATCCCGGATGCCTGCTGCTGGCGTACGACATCTGTGAGGGAAGACCAGAATATCCCGCCGAAACTGTTCATATATTCCGGAGCGAGGGCCGGGCTGTATTCGTGGCCGACAGGCGGAAGCTGTGCGGAGTCGCCAATCATCACCAGACGACAGCCGTTGCCGTTTCTGACAAATGTTACCAAATCCTCGAGCAGATTGCCCGTGCCGAATAGCGCAGTAGAATTCTGCCCGGAATTGTCAATGCCCACAAGCGACACCTCATCCACGACGAACAACGTGTCTTTCGCCTTGTTCGGGGCCAATGAGAACTGTCCGAAACCGTCTGATCCGACTGAACGCTGCCTGTAGATCTGTTTGTGGACCGTATGAGCAGGGCGCCCGGCATATCTGGAAAGCACTTTCGCAGACCGCCCCGTCGGAGCCAGAAGCACAGTAGGGATGCTCAGTTCTGTCAATGCACCGATTACGGCCGAGATTGCAGTAGTCTTACCGGTACCTGCATAACCATTGAGTATCAATATGTCACCGTCATCTCCGGTAAGAAATTCGGCCATCTGATGCAGGAACGTGTCCTGGGACTCAGTCGGCTCATACTGGAAATGTCCAAGAAACTTGTCGTATAGAAAATCAGCCTGCCCCATTACTTGTTCCTCTTAGAAAAAGCCATTGCCACTACAGCGAGTATCGGATAGATTTCGACTCGGCCGAGGAACATATCGACAACGAAAATGAATTTGGCCATCACCGGCGCCGAATTGAAACTGCCCAATGTTCCCCAGTCTCCCAATGCGGGGCCGACATTGCTCAGAGCGGAGATGCAGGCGGCCACAGATGCGTCTATAGTCACGCCGGAGACAATGGACAATGCTACAGAGATGGCTATTGTCACGAAATACAAGGCTATATAGACAAGATGCGGATAGACTTCTTCATTGGTGAGAATATGGTTTCCGACATGGACCTGGTTTATGGAAGCTGGATGCAGAGCCTTCTTTACCTGCTGACCTATAGTCTTAAGCATCAGATAGATACGATCTGCCTTCACACCTCCTGTGGTGGAGCCTGCCATTCCGCAAGGAACGGAAATGATGACCATCAGCACTGCTGCGAACGCCGGCCACGTATTGTTGTCGGATATCGCAAATCCGGTCGTGGAAATAGAGCTCACAACGTGGAAGATTCCGTTCATGATAGAGTCACCCCAAGAGAATTCAGATCCCTTCATTTTCAATGATATAGCCATCATCACTGAGGCTATCACTATCATCAGTGCGTAGAATTTCAGCACGGGATTCTTGAGCGGTTTGAGGCTGCGTGTAGCGAATACGACAAATATGAGTCCGAAATGGACAGAAGCCAAGAACATAAAGACTATGGTGATTATGTTTATGGCATTGGAATCAAAGGAGGCGATAGACAGGTTCTTGGTGCTGAAGCCGCCTGTAGAAACCACGCTGAAGGCATGGTTAATGGCATCGAAAGCCGTCATTCCGGCCAGCCAGTAGCAGAGAAACGCAGATACGGTAATTCCCAGATATACTGCAGCAAATACCCATACGGTCTTGTTTGTACGTGTCCGGTAACCTTCTTTGGAGAGCGAAGACACCTCCATATTGGTCAGCCGGAGCCTCATCGGACTGGAGGACGGGATAATCAGCAGAAGGAACACCACGACTCCCAAGCCTCCGATGAAATGCGTGGACGAGCGCCAGAACAGCAGGCTGTCAGGCAGCTGTTCCACATCTGTCAATATGGTGGCTCCAGTAGTGGTATAACCGGATACCGCTTCGAAAAGTGCGTTGATTACCGAGAACGGGCCGCCCCAGAGAAGGTAAGGCAACATTCCGAAGACGAAGGACAGCAGCCATGACAACACGATGATCATATAACCGTCCTTCAGGGTAATGTTGGAGGATTTGCGGACGAAGATGAACGGGAACACACCCACGATGAAGGTAATCGTGAAACTGATTATCATCGCGGCCAATGCGCTGTCGTTTCCTTCTGCCAATGAAACCAATATGGACAGAAACATAAAGAACGCACTGGCAAGCAGCGCGAACCCGACGTTTCTGGATATGACTTTAAGGTTCATCAGGCCTGTTCCTCCTTGTTTTTCTCTATGGAATCACGTAGCATCTTCAGTCTCTTGCGGAGCTGCATGTTCTCGCCCGCCATCTCTGTTATGCCGTCATTGAGCTCGGAAAGCTGGTCGTCTCCTTCGAATTCGTAGGAGTATTTGCTCCCGAACGAACGGTAATTTTTCAGCCCCGTGAGCATCCTGTATATCGGGTTCACATAATAAGCCATCAGGAAGAACAGCAGCAGTACCACGAGCAGAAGCCCTACCGCCACGGCTACGGCTCCAGGGATAATGCTCCTGTAGAAGCCTCTTTCGAATGTCGCGGAATTCTTCTGAAGTTCATTGTAAATGGCTGTATTCAAGATGTTTATATCGGAACGCAACCTGTTGTATTTAGGCTGCAGCCTATCGAAATACCACTCCCGCGCATTGATGAAATCAGAGAGTATGGCATGCTTCAGTTCCAATGAGGTCAGCATATACGCCGAATAGGAATAGAGCACGGAGTCAGCCAACGGAAGCATTTTTTCCGAGGTCAATGAGGCCTTGAGACTGTCGCAATGGTCAATGAAGTCGTTCTGTCTGAGTTCCAGCAGATGCTTTTCGGAATTGTCGCCGATTATGGCAAGGATGCCGAGATTGTAGGAGTTCGCCGCATCAGCAAGTTTCTGGGCAGCATTGATGCTACCGATATTGGCGGCAATCAGGTCTGAGACATAGCTGCTCATCCTGCTGTATTCCATTATTGAGATGAAGCTCGAGACAAGCAGAATCACGGCTATGGAACTGAGGCTCAGGACGAGCTTCATTTTCATAGTCAGTTTGAATTCACGTATTCGTGTCCGCAGTTTTCTGAGAATTGTCATAAACACAAATTTTGACCGTGCAGGAAACTGTTTTGGCGACAATTTCTGAGCACCGTCCATTCAATCTGCGAATATAGCAAATTTTCAGATTAATTCGAGCCGAAGATGTATGCGGAATTGTATTTGCGGACGAGACTCTTCAGACGGGCCTTAGCCTTGATCTGCATCGGTACGCCGACCAGTGTGCATGGAGCCATCACTGCCACAGCCACCACTGTCCCCAATACAAGCAACGCCGCCGCTTCCCGATTATCAGTGGAGTATTCTGTCAATACCAATGCCCCTGTTGCTGAGAGCAATGCGCCTCCGGCTCCAAATGAGAGGACTTTCCGTCCGGAGCTGAAGACTTTCACATTCTTCTTATAGACGACAACATCGGCTGGTGAAAAATACAGCCCTGCATCGGAAATGCTTATCGGCTGGTTGTCAGATGTAAAAATATAGCCGCGCTTATAGGTCAATGTCCCTTCCACTTTCTTTCCCGAATGCAGTCCTGTTATCCTGACTCCAGAAGAAAGCACCGTCACATTCTCCTCTGACCCGGACGGGCGCGCAGACAGTATATTCAACGTATCCGGAGTCTGTGCCACTGGCACTTCTCCGGCATTGGCCTCAGGCTGAACTCTTTGGGCTACTGGCGGTTCTCCGGCATTGGCCTCAGACTGAACTCTTTGGGCCACTGGCAGTTCTCCGGCATTGGCCTCAGACTGAACTCTTGAGAGGGAACGACTCACAACTCGTGCACTGGCCTCAAACGCAGACGGAACCCCCATCATTACGATGGACATTACCGCAAACAATCTGTATATACGATTCCACATATACTCTGACATTCATTTCACCATACATAGATGCACCAGCCACGAAAAATGTTGCTCTTCACATTGACATTTTTCCACATTGACCACTTCTCTCGAGAACAACTTGGAACAACCTGCATTTGCAAGATAACTATTAAGCGCTCACTATCAGACAGTTAGGGCAATCCGTCAAATTCAGGTTAGGCATAAAAACAGGTAACCTGACATTACTCATTTCACATATCATATTATCTTTCAGGAACTTACGCCTATAGTCCAACAGCAGGTTGTTCCAAAATATCCAGAGGCTCTACCACATTGACTTCAGCAATGACCTGTCAAGCCCTATGATTCTTGACAGACACGGCCAGGAAGCAGCATACTTTTTCTTCATTGACACCGCCAGCCTTATTTTTTCTTCAACAGACAATTGTGAGAGATTGTTTTTGTGGAACATCATTGATATTAGAGAATCTCTTGAGGCACATAATTCTGCATCAGAATATTTAGTTTTAGTCAACACACCCGTATCATACTCAAGTTCAGCATCATAGTTTTTCAAAATGTAAAACATCAGCTGAGAAGGACTTCCAAAAATTTTTTCCACCCTCTTATATTCGGTATAATCTCCCGGAAAAATGAGTCCGTCATTATAAATATGCCACTGCTCCGGCAAAGCACAATGTGTTTTAAGCATCTGCTTCTTATATGTTATGAAACTATCACCAGTTGGATTCTGACGGCATTGAACAAAAACGCGCGAACCGAAGTATAGGCATGCAGAACTCCACCTGTATTCATTCGGGACAAGCTTAATCCCTGCCGAGAGAGGATTCCGCAGCACATATGCGATTGCCTTGACAATATAATCAGGATCTGACATCTTCTTACACGCTACATCCGCACCTATAAGATTCCTTTCATTTGGATATAAATCATGCAGATACATACCTATCCTCCGCTTATAGTAAATCATGAAATTCCGCCCTTCGTTCTCTTCACAGTCAAATATGAAATGCACATGATTGTTCATTATGCAAAAGGCCAGGATATTGACCGACGGATACTTCAATTTACTGAACGCAATAGTATTCATTGCATAAATATAGTCTTGGTCGGAAACAAACAGCAGATTTTTCAATAGGCCATTAGTACAGAAATGGTAAAACATAGTTTTTTCCACAAAGTAACAGCGAATAAAGCGTTTTCAAAAAATGAACACGCTTTTTCATAAAAAGACGGCTCCCACTATTGTAAAAACGTGTTTTTAGAACTTGGAACAACCTGCATTTGCAACATAACTATTAAGCGCTCACTATCAGACAGTTAGGGCAATTCATCAAATTCAGGTTAGGCAAAAAAACAGGTAACCTGGCATTACACATTTCACATATCACATTATCATTCAGGAACTTACGCCTATAGTCCAACAGCAGGTTGTTCCAAAACGCAACAACAGGGGCGCAGACTAGACACGAACAACAAGAACAACAAGAACAAGAAGAACAACAAGTGCCGACCAAGGCTCTGCCGGTGGTGCCAAACATTGTCAGAAACAGGGAACAAGAATTCAGAGACGGACACAAGAATATGATGACGCCAGGTGCATAAACGCAAACAAGTGACTCGGCCGGGATACGGACAGAGCCACTTGATTATGATAAACGGAAAATGCCTGATTCTCTCAGATTAGGCTATTCCGGCTTATAGGAGTCCTTGAGGGTGGCGGTCCTGTTGAACACAGGATGTTCCGGAGTACTGTCCGGATCCTTGAAGTAATAGGCGTCACGCTCGAACTGAACTGCTATGCCGGATTTGTCTTCCAGCAGGGCAGGCTCAGCATATCCCTTGCCGAGAACCAATGACTGCGGATTCAGGAAATCCTTGTAGTCCTTGTCCTCAGGAACCTGGCTCATATCTGCCAATGTGAACAGCTTGTCATACATACGCAGTTCCACTTCCTTGGCGTGAGCAGTTGATACCCAATGAATTGTGCCCTTGACACTTCTCCACTCCCCGCTTCCCGGACGGGTTGACGGATCGAAAGTACATTTGAGTTCCACCACATTGCCCTCAGCATCCTTGATGACCTCATTGCACTTGATGATATAGGTGTATTTCAGACGGACCTCACCATCAGGTTTAAGACGGAAGAACTTCTTAGGTGCATCTTCCATAAAGTCCGCCCTGCTGATGTACAGTTCGCCGGTAAACGGAACCTTGCGGGTAGCTCCTTCAGGTTCTGCCGGATTGAGAGGGCAGTCAAACCACTCCACCTTGCCCGGCTCCCAGTTCGTGAGAGTAACCTTGACCGGGTCCTCAACCACCATATAGCGGTTTGACCTCGCATTCAGATCCTGGCGCACGCACCACTCAAGAAGCTGGAGATCCATCAGCTGGTCACGCTTGGACACACCGATCTTCTCACAGAACATTTTCAATGCCTCAGGAGTATAACCTCTTCTTCTTACACCGCACAATGTCGGCATACGAGGATCATCCCAGCCGCTCACAAGACCTTTCTGCACCAGTTCGAGCAATTTACGCTTGCTCATCAATGTGTAAGTAAGGTTCAGTCTCGCGAATTCATACTGATGTGACGGATAGATGCCGAGCGTCTGGATAAACCAGTCGTACAGCGGTCTGTGCACATCGAACTCAAGTGTACAGATGGAATGGGTGATGTGTTCGATGGAGTCGCACTGGCCGTGAGTGAAGTCGTACATAGGATAGATGCACCACTTGTCTCCGGTACGGTGATGAGAGGCATGCTTGATACGATAAAGAAGAGGATCGCGGAACATCATATTCGGGCTTGCCATATCGATCTTGGCCCTGAGCACCTTTTCACCGTCAGCATATTTTCCGTCACGCATCTCGCGGAAAAGCCTGAGGTTTTCCTCTACGCTCCTGTTCCTGTACGGACTCTCTACACCTGGTTTGTCCACAGTGCCACGCCCTTTGCTGATTTCCTCCTGAGTCTGGTCATCAACATAAGCCAAACCCTTCTGTATCAGTTCTTCAGCCCATGCATAAAGCTGGTCGAAATAGTCAGAAGCATATTTTTCCTTGTCCCACTGGAACCCGAGCCACTTAATATCCTCTTTAATGGAATCCACATATTCGGTATCCTCTTTGGTCGGATTGGTATCGTCAAAACGAAGATTTGTCTTGCCGCCATATTTCTGCGCCAGACCAAAGTTTATGCAGATGCTTTTCGCATGCCCTAGATGCAGATAACCGTTCGGCTCCGGAGGAAAACGCGTAAGGACGCTGTCCACTTTGCCGGATTTGAGATCTGCCTCAATGATTTCTTCGAGGAAATTCAGCCTCTTTGGCTCTTCAACCTCTTTCTTGACTTCTTCCATCATACGTATAATCAGTTCTATTACTCAAGTCCCGCAAGTAAAACTTGCTGACCGTCGCCCTCACGGGCTTTAACAGCAGCATTTCGCTCTTGCGAAACTCAAGTTCAATTAATTCAATTATTTCACAACTTACAAACTTACGAAAATTCCGTTCAATTCTAAAATATTTACGCATTTTTGCAGGCGGACTACTTCCTGATGACTTCCACTTTGTCCCCGCAGTCGTATATGGCCTCCTTGTCCATGTACGTCACGCTGGCCGGGACATATACCGTCCTGAGGTTCCGGCACTTCTCCACGGCATAGGCCTCGATTCTCTCAGTCCCTTCCGCGAAAACTATTTCCTCCACGTTCTCCAGACGGTAGATGAAATTCTTTTCTATTACCTTGACCGGCTTGAGTTCCAGTCTTGTTATCGCGGACAGGATAAAGTACGGCGCATCGTCACCTATATTATACAGCACATTCTTGTATGCGGTCAGATACTTGTTCGCAGGGTCAACATTGATTTCACGCAGGGAACTGAAGTTGCTGCTCAGATAGACCGTGTTCTCCCCGACACTCTCCACATTGCTTCCCAGATACAGCTTGTCGTATGACCCGCTTACTTTTTTGACAGGGCAGAAAGACGTGATTCTGAAACCGTTGACGCTGAACGGAACCAGAACATAATCAAGCTTGGAGTCCTTCACCTCTGCAACATTGAGCCTGCCCTCCTCGAAATTATAAGCGAACCTCTCGTCCTCGAACAGGTTGAAATCCGTCCTGATAGGCTGGAGTATATCTCGATATTTCCCGGTATCATCCATTTTGTAGTCAATGTCGTTTGTCGGGTCGCTGACGTGCCATTCTTTGTCCACGTATGCGTAATTCCAGGCATGGCCGCCGACCCCGACGAGCCAGCCGTTCACGCACATTGCCGGAATATCCTGGCTCTGGCACATTATCTTGAACAGGTTCGCATAACCCTGACAGACGCAGACCCTGTGGACAAATACGTCATACGGATCGAGATATATGGTCTCGTTTCCGCTGCCGTACCTGACATTCTTCACGATCCAGCTGAAAATATTGTCATATGTCTGAATCTTGCTGTCCGCCTTCAGGTTATTGTCAATGAATTGCCTGATCTCAGAAAACTGCTTCTCCGTGATCTTGGTTTCGCCAGGTGCCAATGTCCTTGCAGGGTCCGCTGCCGTCAATAAATCGCGCAGCGCGAGTGCCCCGTCTGTCGGCAGCCGCTTCGCCCCGTCATCCTCAGGAAAGTCAATGTCGGCCGGCGGTTCCTTGTCCGGAATCTGTTCCCCGCCGTTCTCTTTTCCGCAGGACGCGAATCCCAGGACCGCCATCAACATTATAATCAGTACCTTATTGTTCATATGTCTTTCGATTTCAGCGGCAAATGTAATATTATTTCACTGTCATTGATGAAAATAATCCTATATTTACGGGAAATCGCTAGAAAAATGAAAAGAATATTTGCAGCATTGACATTGACCTTTATCGCGGCGTCGTCATTGGCGCAGACGGGGACTTGGAGCGGCAGGTTGGACGTTTCCGGCACGACGCTTTCGTTAGTTTTTCACATGGGCGACAGCACCGCCACTCTCGATGTGCCAGACCAGGGCGCGAAGGCGATACCGGTGTCAGTAAAACGCTCCGCTTTCGGTTCCATTGAACTGGAAGTTCCGTCCATAAATGCTTCATACAAAGGATTTTGGACGGGTAAACTCATCACTGGGACATTTACTCAGAACGGAATGTCGTTTCCGCTGCCGTTGACACCCGGAGCCCCAGTTCTGAGGCGTCCGCAAACCCCTGTAGGCCCCTTTGCTTATGTCAATGCCGATGTTTCATTTTCCAATGGTGATGCTGTTCTGAAAGGGACATTGACAATGCCGGAGAACTGTTCCCGCCAGACTCCTGTGCTCCTCATGGTTACCGGAAGCGGGCTGCAGAATCGCGACGAGGAAATATTCGGTCATAAGCCGTTTGCAGTGATTGCCGATGCGTTTGCCAATGCCGGAATCGCGACATTGAGATATGATGACAGGGGATTCGGCGAGTCCACAGGCGATGCCGTTTCGTGTACCACAGAGGACTTGAAGAACGATGCTCTAGCCGGGATTGGTCTTCTGCGTGGGAAGTTTGACCATGTCGGTGTGCTCGGGCACAGTGAAGGCGGAAGCATTGCGCTGATGTTGGCTGCAGAGGGCAAGGCGGATTTCGTGATAAGTCTGGCAGGTATGGTTGCCTCCGGCTCTGAGACTCTTCTGGACCAGAACCGTCGTGCGCTCCAGATGGCCGGGATGCCTGAATCCGAGACCAACAACTATTGCAGATTTCTGGCTGACGCCTACGAGGCTGTTGTCAATGATATGCCGTTTCCATCTCCTGAAAGTTATTATCTCTCTGCTGCTCTCAAGCAGAATGCGTCTATGCTAAGCGTTTTACTGAAAACGCCGTACATGAAATATTTCTTGAAGATGAACGTGTCGGACATCTTAGGCTCCGTCAAGTGCCCGGTAATGGCTCTCAATGGCACCAAGGACATTCAGGTGTCTTGCGAACGGAATCTCTCCCTTCTCCGCCAAGGTCTTCCCGGCGGCTATTCCGAGTCGGTTCCTGTAACAGTCTCCAGTTCAGACCTTGGCTTCAGTTCAGGCTCAAATTTCCGGTCCGCCACTGCTCCAACCGCAGAAACCCGTTCTGTTTCCCGGTCCTCCTCTGTATCTGTTCCCGAGGATTCTTATATCAATGTCATCAGGGCCGAAACTGGTCTGAACCATCTGTTCCAGCACTGCCGGACCGGTGAAATGTCAGAGTACAAAGGAATCGAAGAAACCTTCTCCCCGGACGTCCTCGCCGAAATGACAGCCTGGCTGCGTACCCTCTTTGCCCGCTGAACGAGAGGAATTGTCATGCTTCTTTCTGTCCCGCTGTTTTGTCGGCAAGGAGCAGAGGTGCTCTGCGTATGGTAATTTTGCTGCTTTTTGTATCGTAGATGATTTGTGAACTGTTTCCTCTTTCATCCACGTCATTGCCTTTGATATATTTTGAGACGGCATTTCTGAGTGACGCGTATGACAAACCGATTTGTTCGGGGGAGAACATTGAATATATTGCTGATAGCGAACCAAATGTATATATTTCGCCTCCGTTCTTGAAGATTAGCGAAATCACGCTCTGTCCCTTTTTCATTGAATCCTGTTTTTTGCCTTGCTTGCCAAATATACGACTTATTTTTGATTTATGACAAATATCTGAAAAAAGGCATATTTACTATTGCAAATATGTTATATTCGTCATATCTTTGATTGGCCTTACAATGTTTCTGGCTACCGCAAAAAACGGTGTAAATATCGGCCTGATTTTACACCGTTTTGCTCAAAATGATGAATTGGTGTAAAAAATGACGTTATTTTACACCGAATAGTGGCCAGGTCCAGTTGCAGGCAAACTCCGGACAGCATGACCGGAAACACAACGCAAAACCAAAACATAACTCAAAACGGAAACAACTATGGCAACTTTCAGAGAAAAAGAAAATTACTGCCGGCGCACGTTTGATGAAAACGGGCCATATTGGCATCTATATACATCCGGCAAGGAAACGCCGTTGATATTCAGAACCGAGGACGACTATGTGTTTGCAATGAATGTAATTGCCCAGATGGCCTTTGAATATCATGATATTAGAATCCTTACCTTTGAGATAATGGGAAATCATATCCATATCTTGGCGGAGGGACATTCTGACAGGCTTCTGACTGCATTCACATTTCTGAAGAAACGCTTGACCCGCGGCATGAAGGAGAGTTTTCCGGATGGCCTTCCTGATGGGTTCTCACCGACATTGAAGGAAGTGTCAGATTTGGAAGCAATGCGAAATACCATTGTCTATGTCAACCGAAATGGTTTTGTCGCGGATTGTAATGTTACTCCGTACAGTTATCCATGGGGTGCGGGGCCCTATTATTTTGGACACGAGCTGGTGACTGCAACTACTTTTCATGACATTACAACTAAACAGGGGCGTAATATGTTTCGTGGCCGTATCCCGGATATACCTGACAGTTGGCCTGTTGCCGACAGTTTTGTTCTTCCTGTTGCATATTGTTCAATCAAGTTTGCCAAAGCCATGTTCAGGGATGCTCATCATTATTTTTCAATGTTATGCCGCAATCTGGAAAGTTATAGCGGTGTGGCGGCTGAAATAGATGATCAGGACTATCTTACTGATGGTGAACTGTTTGCGCAACTTGTATCCATCATCAGACAGCATCATCATAAAACTTCTTTGCGGGAACTGTCAAAAGCTCAGAAACTGGATCTCGCACGCACTCTCCATTATGACTACAGGTGTTCCAATGGCCAGCTCCGTCGTGTCATCGGTCTTACACAGTATGAAGTCGATACATTGTTTCCATTGAAACAATCGTCAGACATAGGAAAGTAAACCTCCAGCGCATTTTTTGCGATAATGAAAAAATGTTTATCTTTACGGGCGGACATCGGTCCGAGGAATGTGAAAAACCATTGACTGACAATTAATTGAAAATATTATGATACTTACTACAACACCGACCGTGGAAGGTCACAGCATCAGGGAATACCGCGGTATTGTCTGCGGGGAAGTCGTTGCCGGCGTCAATTTCATCAAGGACTTCACCGCAAGCATCCGGAACTTCATCGGCGGCCGTTCAGGCTCATACGAAAACGAATTGATCGAGGCCAGAGAAAAGGCATTGGAAGAAATGTCGGACCGCGCGAGAGAACTCGGGGCCAATGCTGTCGTCGGCATTGACATAGATTATGAGGCCCTGGGCGCGGATAACGGAATGTTGATGGCGACAGCCTCCGGAACAGCAGTTGTGATAGATTGAGCATTGATTAAGAATCAGTATTTCCGTCAATCCTGCACGCAGCGGAGCGAATAGCGGCTGTTGTCCCCGGTGTTGAGGCCCACTCCTATCTGGATAGCGTAATCCTTTACGCCATAACCGCTTACACCATTTGAGCTCACCTCGTTGTCAGTCCAATAGTAACCGCATTGCCCTACTTCGCGGAACACTCCGAACCAACATCCACCTGCAGCCGGCAGAAAAATCTGGGGAACATCCTCAGCATATTTTACCATTCCTGAATACCAGCGGCCGTTGACGCCGTTGTGCGAAGTCCATGCTGACCCATAGTAAAACAGCTTTTGCATTTCCTTTGCCGTTGCAGGACGCCAGCCGTCAGGACACGCAGTTTCACGCTCCTTCCAATTATAATAGCTTCCGAGAGGGCTCGACGGGTCACCGCAGTTGTTCAATGCCCATTTGATTCCACCGATGAATTCATATTCCTTGACAGCTTTCTGGACAAATGCGAGCGTACGGGTTTCAACACCCGCGTAAGTGAAAATGATCTCCGCTACCCTATCCTCCGCTGTCGCATTTTCCGGAATTTGAAGCCTGATGCCACCTTTCTCCTGTTCAAGGTAGATTTCAAACCATTCCTGCTCCGTTTCCGCGTTAAACTCTTCACCATCAATGGGATTCAGGATTTCACACGACACAAAATACTCCTGCGCCTGACAATCGACCGTCTCAGCAAGACGTTTAAGTCCAATCACAGGACGCAGATAATCTTGTGTCAATGTGAATGTCAATGGCTCCATATCCCCATAGCCTACAACGATTTCCGCCATACGCGACTCAGTTCTGGAATCATTTTGTGAAACCGAAAGAGCAACTTCGGACTCCCCTGGGCTACCGACATTGACCCAATCCGCATCCGTCGTAACAGAAATGGACGAGCCATTGTCCAGAAGCACCTTATAGCCGAGTTTCACGTCCTGTGCATTATGGTCAATGGTCGCAGAATCGGACATCAGGAGGAGGACACCTGACGATTTTTCCTTGCTGCATGACAACAGCATTGATATCAATGCCAATGCTGCCATAAAATGTAAAATAGTTTTTTTCATAGGCCAAGTCCTATTCTAATTATTGTCATCAATTATTTTCAGCTTTTTTCGGAAGCGCCATTATCAGGCTCTGGTCATAAAGGGTTCCAGGCTTGACGGAAGATTTTTCAACGGACAGCACTTCGTCATATATCGGCTCGTCATCATCGGAGGTATGACCAGAAAATACAAGCATACGGTCTGCGGATACTTCCTTTACATAGCTGGCAATGGACATTATACGGGTATCGGTAGGATACATGACTTCATACGACACGCAAAGCACCATACTTCCATCTGCATTGGGCTTCATGGTGTACCAACCGTTCATGGCAAGTACATCACGCTCCTTCATACCGTCCAGAAATGTTTTCTGTTCCGGTGTAAGTTTTTCCATATCAATGCTTTTTCTCAAATCATCCAAAGCATCCGACGAATATGCTTGACCTAAAACTGCAGTACCGTCATCGTTCAGCTGAAGGAGCATGAAAGACGACTCAGACACATCCAACATCCATGTATTCACATAAAGTTTCGATCCGTCATTTTCAGAACCATCTTTTTCACAGGCGCAAGTCATTGCGACAACCGCAATAGCAAAAATGCTGTATATCAATTTTTTCATATTCCAAATTCCATTATTTATTCTCTGATGAGGATCTCTGACAAGTCAACGGTCTTACCTATTTTCAAGCCGGAAGAAGACAAACTTTTCAGCTGCAAGATTTCAACATCACCTGCCTCATTGTCCAACGTCATCGTGTCCTTGGTTATATTGAAAAGATGACAGACCGTCCCCGTCGGGATCGGAATTTCCATTCCTTTGAGAATTTGTGTCAGGAAGATATTCAAATCAACGCCATCTTCCTTACCGGGAATCACCACATATACACCCTTCATTATGATGACTGCATCATTGATTTTCACAGATTTGATCCTTTCGGTCAATTCCTTCTTGTAACTTTCCGTCGCTTCGTCAATGTAATTGTCATCACCTTTTTCGGATGGTTCCAGGCTTGGCAACCACTTAGTTTTGAGAACTTCAAGGACATTCTCATTGGCGAGAAAACTTAAATTGAAGGTCTTGTCCGCATTGATCTGGTAAAAGCCGTAGTCAACGGATTTGCCACCGAAAGTCAAAAGGCTTTTTGAGTCTGTCACCCATGTATTCACATAGAGTGGGACATTGTCAGATTCCTTGTCACAAGAGGCTCCGAGCAGAAGTGCTGCCCCCAAAGCGAGGAAGTAAATTAATTTCTTCATTGTCATGTATTTAAATTATTCATATCATTCCCATTTCATATCCTGGTCGAAAGCCACACGGAATCCGATCAGCATGTTTGTCACCCGAGGTGAGCAATATGCTCTTGCAGCACAACGGCAGCTGAGTTTGTCCATCGTAAAGTCCCCTCCACGAACGACCTTGCCTGTTCCGGTTTCCGGACCTGTCGGATTCCAGGCAAATCCGCCCGAGCCTCCATAATAATTTACATCAAACCAGTCCGCTACCCATTCAGAAACATTCCCATGCAAGTCATAAAGGTCAAAACCGTTAGGTGAATATGAACCCACCGGAGCAGTTGTTTTTCTGTCGGTCGCCCTGATATGCGCAATGTCCCCTGTCAGGTCCAAACCATTTCCCAAGCCGAAAGGTGTCTCTTCAAGACCTCCCCTACAGGCAAATTCCCACTGGGCTTCAGTCGGAAGCGCTCCACCCACACAATCTGCGAAGGCCTTCGCGCCATACCAGCTGACATTGACGACAGGGCAATCACAGCACCCGTCTGCGGGCTTCCATTCAGCAAGTTCCGCGTCCCAGATGAGTCCGAACTTCGCATACTGCCTCACAAGGACTTTCGATTTGTTTTCCGTGTCGCTCCATCCGTTCCAGATACCGTCGCTTCCTATTTTATTTTCATTCAGGAAAGACGCATACTCTGCATTGGTAACTTCATACTTGCCCATATAATAACTGCGGGACATATGTACATTATGCTGATTCTCGACATTCGTATTATTCCTTCCTTCTTCAGTTTTCGGGCTGCCCATCTTAAAATACCACAGCCCATCAACCGGATACTTAAAAGTACCCTTCTGATCGACAACCATCTGGATAACATCAGGATGCTTGTAATCCACCGGCAATGAGCGGTTGAACACTTTCACGTCCGCAGCATTCAAAGCGCAATCCTCTACAGGGCCGCTCAACTTGAATTCCTTGCCATCCGTAACATAACTGAACAGCGTCGAACCACCTTTCAGTGTCTGGACCGGAATGACGGCACGATAGATATAATTCTTGCCCTCATCCCCCGGCTTCTCCACTAGACACATCTTGACATTGCCGACAGAACCTTTGGTTTCCTCTGTCGTGGCGGAAGCATCACTGTCCTCAAGCAAATTGATTCCAGCAGAAATCCCGACGCCGCAAAGGCTGACTTCCAGTTTCTTGTCAATGTTCCAATACTTGCTTTCAGGCACCTCCACCTGAATCATCGCGCATTCATGTCTGAATTCAAGTTTCACCTCTTTCCCGATTTTGACACCATCCCCACTCCTGGCCAACAGAAAATCAGAAAGCCGGTATTCATTCTCACAGCTTTGGTCTTCCTTGACATTGAGCGAAATGGCAGCCGGGTCAGCAATGTTCTCATCATACGGATAATACGCGTAGAATTTCAACGAGTCCTTTTCCCAGCACAACTTGTCTCCAGCCCAACCGGTACCATCAAAAATAAGTTTTTTATTTCCAAAAACCAAATCGTTTGATTCCGCATCATACGCATATATACCTACGGCATCGCCCTCCGTCCAATCACATTCGAGTTTAAAAATGATTTCAGGTTTACTTTCCTCCTCAGGCTTCTGCTCCTCCGGCTTCGGTTCCTCTGTCCCCGGTTCTTCCTGAGGCGGACTATCGATGTCATTATCCTTTCCGCATGACACCAACATTAAAGTCAATGCCAATGCTGCCAAAAAATGCCAAAATACTCCTTTCATCGCTGATTGTTTTTATTTTGACGAAAGTACGTCTTGAGCATCTGATTATCACTATTTTTAATAAAACATAGTCGCAAAACATGCATTTTTTTGAAAAAAATCTATCTTTGTACTCCTTGAAAAACGAAAACTGAAATGGAAAGAATATATTGCGACTTGATGCTGTTGGCCTCCGGAGTAATCGCTGCACTTGCAGTGGCCATCATGGGAGTCAAGATTCCTTCGAGACAAGAATTCGGCAAACTGAGAATTGCAAGAGGTACTCTGGCCGCATCATTCATAACGCTTTCCATATTGAATTTCATTTGCTACTTCACCGGATATGACGAGAACTTTGACCGCCTGAACACACTCATTGTGGCTGCATTCCAGGCACTTTTATTGACAGGAACATTGCTCGTTTTCATCCGTCCTGACGTGGTTACCGGCAAATGGGTAGGATTGCAGACCGCGGTCATCTGCATACTCTCGGCCCTTCTCTACTGCGTAATGTTCATTTTTCCGGACATCTATCCGATATTCTTCCATATCGGAGCTGCATTTCTGGTCATGCAGCTCACCATCTACGGCATCAGATTTTTCAAATCGCAGAAAATGACTATCAACGACCTGAACAATTACTACGCTGACGATTTTTCGCCGAGATTGGGCGGGATAAGGGCCGGATTCATACTTATGCTCATCATAGGGGCAATGTCTCTCTGCACATTGGTCACCGGTCCGTGGTTCTACGCCATTTTCGTCCCTGCATATCTGATATGCTATACCATCGTGGCGATTTGCATGATCCGCTATGTGAACAGCACATCATTCATTCTCCAGGCAATCGGGAAACCCGAAGAAGAGGCTCCAAGCACGGAACCTGCTCACAAAGCGCAGGCAAACATACCTGAGCATCAGTTGATTGAATTGAGAAACAATATCTCATCGTGGGTCGAGGCCGGAGAATACAGACGTCGCGACGTGCCATACAAGGAGATTCTCGAGACACTCAACACAGATGCAGCAACCATGCGAGTTTTCATGAAAAGCGAGAACGGCATGGATTTCCGTTCATGGAGGAACAAGTTACGTCTCCAGGAGGCATGCCAAATGCTGGCCAGCCACCCTGAAATGAATGCGGAACAGATCAGTGAATACATCGGTTACAGCGACAGCAGCAACTTCCACACGGATTTCCGCAAATTTACAGGAATGTCCGCCAGCGAGTGGCGCAGAACCCGGCAGAAGACATCAGCAAAGACACCTTCCACTTCTACATCTCAATGACTTCCGATTAACTCGTCATACAGGGCAGATGCTTCATGTAATTTAGGGATTGTCGTTTAATGTTTTCAATATGAGCGAAGCAGCGACCAATCCCTTCAATTTCTGCGTCCGACTCATCAAAATTTCAATTATATATCTGTTTCTGGTCGTTTCGGCTGGATTTTTTGTCTGTTTTTCATGGCGAGTATACAGTTCTCCCATAAGAGCTCCGCATTGACTGCAAGTTTCCGTGTCAGGCGACCGCCAAACGCGCCATTTGTTCTATCCTGTCCGCCAGCTGAGCCACGTTTGCCGTGTGGATGCCGAGGAAGATGTAAAGGATTTCCGTTCGCCTTGCAGTAGTCCCTGTTTTCGGTTCCCATAGCCCGTATCTCCTCCGACCTTTTTCGCTTCGACCCCAAACAGTTTCTTGTGCATCTTCAGGATGTGAATCAGCCGGGGTCCTTCATTGAACGCATTGAATGACAGCTTCTCAATGAACGATATCCCGTCGACCAATATGTTGTTGACCTTCGCACCGAACTCGACGCTCTTCACCTCCTTGCCCCTCACTATCGGTCTCAAATGTGGCTTGCTGAGACTCACTATCCTGTTGGGGATGCTTTCCCTGCTGTCATTGTTCCGGAAGTGGTTCTTCTGCTGGCGGTACATCCTCGTAATGATCTCCAGATCACTTTTCTCTCTGACAGTCAACAATTTCTCTGCATTCTCATGGTCCCTCACAATCTCACGTATCTCCTTCAGTATCTTGCAGAGCAGGTCAAGCAGCCTGCGTGTAATCTTCCTCGTCTGGCTCCTGCTGTGCTTGTGCTGTTTCCTGTATGTCAGGTTCGCCTTCTGCACGTCAAGGAA
>ULUV01007271.1_pt1 | contig 69953 bp, 56 predicted proteins | sample 1958921 | NCBI WGS metagenome assembly ULUV01 (sample SAMEA4835772, study PRJEB28245) | human gut metagenome | biome: gut microbiome; material: fecal sample | place: Denmark | collected 2008
GCTTAAAGCGTGGCTTAGTCTTAATCTTTCGGGCGAGGAGCGTTCCCGCTCCCGCCCCTGCAAATTACAAATGAGTAAAAAAATGACAAGACAAGAAATCGAGGACAGAAAGAACGTCCTGTTCTCCCTTATTTTGGACAGGGAGGCGAAACTCAAGGAAACCGACTACGTTGCCGCCAAGATTGCGGAGGGCGCTGCTATTCCGGAGGAGTATGCGGAAGTGCTCGCGGAGCGTCGAAAGGCCCGCAAGGAAATCAATGATGCTCAGGCGGAGCTGGAGAAGCTTGACAAGGAGGAACCGGAAGACAAGAAGGAAAATGTATGGATGAAATAATCACAACGCTCAATCTCCCGGATGGACTGAGCCGGGGGATTATGATAGCCTTCCTGCTCTGCGTGCTTGTCTGTGCTGCTGCACTGATTGATATGTGGACCGGGATTGACGCGGCAAAAACGAACAAGGAAAAGATTATGAGCCACGGGCTGCGGAAGACAGTGAGGAAGATTATAGACTATCTGAGGATAGTTTATTTCTTCCTGCTCATAGACATACTCGGAGCTGTATTTACGTGGTATAGCCTGCCTTATTGTGCGATTCTTGCGACGCTGGGCGTACTGCTTATCGAGGGGCGTTCCGTTATCGAGAACTCCAAGAAAAAGAAGAGCGCGGCAGGCAGGGTAGTTGACGTCGTTCAGGAGATAATCTCCTGCGTGGACAGCGAGAAGGCACAGAAGGTTATCGAGATGATCAAGGAAGAGCCGAAGCACGACATTAGCAATAAAGAATAATGACAACAATTACAAGTGACACATTGCGGAAAATTTATCCGCTGTCGAAAAACATTGAAAGGTACGCAGGGGCATTGGACAAGGCGATGCGGGAGTGCGGCATCGACACTGCTGCAAGGGCGAGGGTCTTCCTTGCACAGGTCGGCCACGAATCTGCGCAGCTGAACCGCGTCGAGGAGAACTTGAACTACTCCGCGCAGGCATTGCGGAAGGTCTTTCCCAAGTATTTCAGCACGCCACAGGAGGCCAGCTCATACGCGCATCATCCGGAGAAGATAGCCAACCGCGTCTATTCCGGACGCATGGGCAACGGAAGCGAGAATAGCGGCGACGGGTGGAAGTTCCGAGGCCGCGGCCTGATTCAGATTACAGGACGCGACAACTACGTGGCGATGTCGGCGCTGATGGGGAAGGACTTGACCGTCTGGCCCGATGCTCTTCTGATGCCTTTGGATGCCTGCCGCTCCGCCGCGTTATGGTGGAAGGCGAAGGGCCTGAACGCATTGGCGGACAGACTATCGGGAGCAGGAGAGCGCAAGATCTTCGGGGCAATCACCAAGCGCGTGAACGGAGGACTGAACGGCATTGACGACAGGTGGGAGATTTACCAAAGGGCGAAAACAGCAATAAAATGAAAACAATGAAAACAATGAAAATACAACTGGTGTCATTTCTTTCCGGACTGGTGTCATTTCTTCCCGGACTGGTGACATTCGCGCTGCTTTCTGTGCTTGTGACATCCTGCGGATCGGCAAGGAAACAAGTCGAGACCATCTACCTGCGCGATACAACCTATATCAGCAAGGTGCAGGTGGACTCGGTTTTCAAACGAGACTCAATCTTCGTCAAGGAGAAGAACGACACCATCTACATTTACAAAGAGAAGGTGCGCGACAGGTATCGCCTGCTGCGAGACACCGTCTATCGGCACAAGGTCGATTCTGTCTATATCGACAAGGTCAGGGAGGTGAAGGTCGAGAAGGAACTTACGGCTTGGCAGCGCTTCAGGTTGCGCGGCTTCTGGATTCTCGCGGCGGTCATAGTCGGATATTTCGTATGGAGGAACCGGAGGAGACTGCTGTCGCTGTTCCTGCGGATTTGACGCAAGAGAGGGCATAAAAAGCCCCCGACTTGCTAATGCAAGATTCTTAGTAGCCAACTAAAGAAAAAACCCACAACAGCAAACGGGGGCTAAGATCCTCGGTTAATTGTTGTGGGCTTTGTGGTTTTTCTTCAGTGGCTGAGGCGAAAGTTAAACAAAAATTTTTACAAACGTATGAGAAAATCGGAAATTTTCGCCGGAATACTTGCAGACGTCTCCTCGGAGACGGAAATAGACAGTGACCGGATATTGTCTTCAGAACGCAAGGAGGAGGTCGTGGACGCGCGTTATCTCGTCATCTTCCTGCTTCTCGGAAACGGCTTCTATCCTGCAATGATAGCCGAAAGGATGGGGATGACGCAACGTGCAGTCAGAAGCGCAATATCAGGATTCGAGGCGAGGCTTACGAACTCGTCGGGGCTGCGTCTGGTATGCCAGAAGCTCGCCGCAAAATGGATGGCATAAAAAAGGAAACAATGCGGAAGCAATAGACACCTTGTGCGGAAACAACTGTCTGACAATCAAAGACAATAGTTATATGTTTGTGGTACGATGTACACGTGCCAAGACCGCTGAAGGCAAAAGAGGCGGGTAACAAACTAATACCAACATATTATGTCAGAAATGGTGGACAAAATCTATTGTTGTGACAGAGGCAGCAATGACATCCTCGCAGCGGCAATGCTCGGGAAAAAAGACACTGATCCGATGGCTCTGATGGCAGCCATGAACGGAGGCGCAAACAACTGGATGAACAATCCTTGGATGTACCTCATATTCCTGGCGCTTTTCGGCGGCAACGGATTAGGCTTCGGAAATAGAGGTCTTCAGGGCACTGAAATTCAGAGTCAGATTGATTCTCTCAGAAGTCAGATGGCAGACAACCACAATAGCGACCTGCTGATGTCGGCAATCAAGGGCAATGACAATGCAATCTCCACACTCGCGGCAAGTCTTAACTGCGACTTCAACCAGTTGCAGGGAGGAATCTGCGCAGTCCGCTCGGCTATCGAGCAGGTAGGCGGACAGGTAGGCTTCTCCGCTGAGCGCGTCATCAACGCGGTCAACATGGGCGACTGCAACGTCATCCAGGCAATCAAGGACTGCTGCTGCAACACTCAGCAGAACATCATCCGGATGGGCTACGAGAACCAGCTCGGCCAGAAGGACATCGAGTACAAGATCCAGACTGGACTTGACTTCGTGAACAGGAGCGTCGAGCGTGGCTTCTCCGGCATCGGCTTCCAGATGCAGCAGGACAAGTGCGACATCGTGCGCGCAGGTCAGGACAACACTCAGAGGATTATCGACACCCTCAACTGTCATTGGCAGGCTGACATCCAGCAGAGGTACAACGATGCACGTCTCGAACTCTCGCAGCAGAAGCAGAATGCTGAACTCATCGCGGCCCTCAAGCCTGCGGCAACAACGGCCTAAGCGCCTGAAGTTTCACAGGGTGGAGGGCGGCAAAGCCCTCCGCTCATAATTTAATCGCGTATGTACTTCAAGGACTTGAAACAAAACTATCCAGTGTTCATCCTCGACAAGCAGGACTTGACGCTGATACAAGGCAAGGTCGTATCCGCAGGATTCCCGAGGATGGAGATGAACCCGGCTGCAGGGAAGTCGGGAATGGTCGTGGATGTATCAATAGAGGCAGACGGCAAGACGGCAAATTATGTCATACCTGAGAGCCTGTCGGTCACGTATGCCGGCAATCTCGTCCTCTCGGTTGACAGGCAAGGACTCGCAGGAGAAGTTGAGGCAATGAAAGCTGCGGCAGAACAGGCAATCGCCTCGATCGAGCAGCAGAAGCGGATTCTGGAAAAATCCACATCGCTGCTCGCGGAACTGAATCCGGCCTTCAGGGAAAAGCAGGAGACGGAGCAGCGCTTCGGCAAGATTGAAGCGACGATGGGCGAACTCAAGGACATGCTCTCAAGGCTGGTGAATCAGCCGAGCAAAATGTAACAATTCTAAATTAGCAAGATTATGGACACGAATATAATTGCGGGCAGGTTCATGGATCTCCTCCGCGAAAGGATAGACACTGAAACAGGGCAGGCAATCATCCTGAAGCTCATCGAGACGATGGATGCTGAATCGGCAAGCGCCATAGCGGACGAATGCGAGGACTTCGTCAGATATCGCGAATACCTGTCAGAGGATGAGGCTGAAGAGATTGTCCGGAAGTTCGTCAATTTCGACAGCTCCCGAGGCGCACACTGGGAGGATCCCGATGAAGCGTTCCAGGTTCTTCAGAATCTCAACATCCGCTTCGAGGAAGACGGCGAATACAATCGTTGGGCGTTCTTCGCTGTCCTGAACATGATATGGTCGGATGACTGGGGCGTGCTTCGGAACTATGCAAGCCCTGAGCAAGAAGCCCGCGTCTGCGCGGAACTCGCCCAGGCTAAACTGGAGGACAAGGACAAAGTGTTCTCCGTCAGAAAATATTTCGGCATCTAATTATGAAGTGAAATACAAAGAGACGGCGGCTCATCTGCCGCCTCTTTTTCGTTGAAAAGTGTCTTTGTTGTAATATTGTTGTAATTTTTCTTTTTGAAAAATTATCATAGAATACTATCTTTCAACACTTTGACTCCTATGGCACGTTCTGAAAGCAAATCACAACACTGAAGCCTCCGGACTCGCACAAAGTCGAAATCATGGATGTTTATACCATGAAGCGCCTGGCTTAGGTAGATGTTCCCAACTGCCGTTTCATCGCATTTGACGGACACTGACCTCAACACATGTATGGAGTGTCCTCACTGGAGATATCCCAGGCCGCACCGCGTTCCAGTAAGCCCGCTTCCGCTCTGTTGCAGGGGCCTAGTCGACCTTAGGAAGATGGCTGAGACTTTCCCTGATCTGTTCGTCAGTCGGGATGGTGTCAGTCATTTTTCCGTCATTGAACTGCTCATATGCCTTCAGATCGAAATAACCTGTTCCCGTGAGACCGAAAAGAATGGTCTTTTCCTCTCCCGTTTCCTTGCATTTCAGGGCCTCGTCAATGGCTGCTCGTATCGCGTGGCTGCTTTCAGGTGCAGGGAGCGTGCCTTCCGTGCGTGCAAACAATTCAGCCGCCTTGAATACGGAAGTCTGCTCGACGGAACGAGCCTCAATGTAGCCGTCGGCATAGAGCTGTGACAGGATGCTGCTCATTCCGTGGTAGCGGAGACCGCCTGCGTGGTTTGCTGACGGAATGAACTGACTACCAAGAGTGTACATTTTAGCGAGCGGGCAAATCTCACCAGTGTCGCAGAAATCGTAAGCATATTTTCCACGCGTAAAGCTAGGGCAGGATGCCGGCTCCACGGCGATTATGCGGTATTGTTTCTCGCCGCGCAGCATTTCTCCGACAAACGGACTTACCAGACCGCCTAGGTTTGAACCGCCTCCGGCACAGCCTATGACAATGTCAGGAGTAATGCCGTATTTGTCGAGTGCCGCTTTTGCTTCAAGACCGATAATTGACTGGTGCAGAAGAACTTGGTTCAGGACGGAGCCGAGAACATATCTGTATCCGTCATGAGTGACAGCAGTTTCAACCGCTTCGGAAATGGCACATCCCAGACTGCCGGTCGTTCCGGGGTGCTCTGCGAGAATCTTGCGGCCGACCTCTGTATCCATGCTTGGAGACGGCGTGACATGTGCCCCGTAGGTACGCATGACTTCGCGCCTGAAAGGCTTCTGCTCATACGAACATTTGACCATGAATACATGACAATCAAGGCCGAAGTATGCACATGCCATGCTCAATGCCGTGCCCCATTGTCCTGCTCCTGTTTCGGTAGTCACTCCTTTGAGCCCCTGTTTCTTGGCATAATATGCCTGCGCAATGGCAGAATTGAGCTTGTGGCTTCCGGAAGTATTGTTTCCTTCGAACTTATAGTAGATTTTAGCCGGTGTTCCCAATGCCTTTTCGAGGAAATATGCTCTGATGAGCGGTGACGGACGGTACATTTTATAGAAGTCCCTGATTTCCTCCGGAATAGGGAAGAATGCGGTGTCATTGTCAAGTTCCTGTTTGCAAAGCTCCTCGCAGAATACGCCCTTCAGGTCGTCGATGCCCATCGGCTGCAATGTAGCCGGGTTGAGCAGCGGTGCCGGCTTGTTCTTCATGTCGGCACGCACGTTATACCATGCTTTAGGGATTTCGTTTTCTTCGAGGTAGATTTTGTAAGGTACTTTCGGTTCCATAATGTTTATAATTTAAGTTGTTTTACGTTTCTATACGAAAAAAGCCCCGTCGCAGTCGCGGCGGGGCTTGAGTTATCTGAATGATTCAGAACAACATACGGCTATAGCCTCCTACGACTGTCAGAGTAGTAAGAGTGCCACCACCAAGAATTGTTGTTCATCATAAACATAGTTCCGTTTCTATTTTTCGGTATGCAAGTTAGAAGATTCAATTATAATATGCAAATTTTTTTCATTGTAAAATCTTTTGGTACTTTTGCGATGTCGTTTTTTATCTATTTAAGAAAATCTCATTCTCATTGATTCAGAATTCATAATGTTTAGTTTGCACGATTGTTTGTTTAATTAAAAACAATCAGATAAGTTAGAAATATTTTGCAAATAGTAACGAATATGCTACCTTTGCGAATACAAAGTTCTTTGTTATATGAAGAGTTCTGAATTGAAGAGGTTGCTTCGGAAGAATGGATGCTTTCTTGTCCGTCAGGGGACATCCCACGAAATATGGGAATCCCCAATAACAGGCGAGAGATTCTCAATTCCGAGGCATGGGGCTCAGGAAATCCGGACTGGAACTCTTGAGGCAATCAAGAAGCAGGCAGGGATCTAATCCCTGCCCATTCTTGAATTCAGATTCTGAATAACAGAGAACTTTTTTTCAAAAGCAAGTTATTATATGTATAAGATCGTAGCAATTATTGAAAAGGGACAGGACGGGCGATTTGCTATCACGTCCTCTCAGAGTTTTGGCAAAAATCATTTTGGCGGTTTCGGGGAGACAATCGAGGAGGCTAAAGCAGATTTCCGCGAAAGTGTCCAGGACTGCCGTGATTTAGCCATAGCAGACGGGGAGAAAGTCTCTGAAGAGTACCAAATAACATTTCGCTATGACATTCCTTCATTCTTCGAAGATTTCGATTTCATCAATGCCAGCCGCTTCGCCCAGTATGCAGGCATCAACGAAAGCAAAATGAGGCAATACAAGAGTGGGGTGGCATTCCCTGGGGAAAAGACCACAAAGAAAATTGTGGCAGCAATACATCGCATAGGAGCCGAATTAAGTTCGGTTTCAATATAACAAAGAACTTTTTTGAGAGGAGCCGCTGTGAGGTGGCTCTTCTTTTTTTGCATTGTAAAATCTTTTGCTACTTTTGCGATGTCGCTCATCCGGCTACCTGGGTGAGATTTGATGATGCGGGACCATTAGAGCACTATTAAAAAAACACTATTACACTATGAAACGCATTCTGACCATTCTTTGTACAATGATAACAGCTATAGGAAGCGCATCTGCCCAGAATCCGATGGCGGAGGATATGTCCAGATGGGCTGACGGATGGAAACACGCATTCTCGAAGGAGGGAGTCAGAGAATGGAAGCCTGAATTTACCTTGAGATATTATGCTGGTTTGGTCACTGCAGGTCCAATGCTTACCGGAGGCATACGAATCGACGAGAAGCGTTCATTTTCCATCTTTATGAGTCAAGGGGACACATACGCTGATTATGCGCCCGGTGACATATATTCTATCGGTACGGGGATATGTTTCCGCAGATACTGGCATTTGGGAAGGCGCAAAACATTCGCCATTTACAGCGACCTGTACGCTGGAGCCGGATGGATATACAAAATAAGCGGAAAATATCATCTGAATACACAAACAGGCTGGCGACGCGAAGTGATTAAAGAAAATGTGGGAGATATGATATTCATCGGCGGATGGCAGCCCGGTATCAGAGTAAGATGCTACAAGAATCTTCATCTGTTCATAGGCCCTACCCTTGCCGCAGAATGTCTGGGAGCGCACCTGGGAATCGGATTCTGACGCGGCGGGGCTTGAGTTATCTGAATAATTCAGAACAACATACGGCTATGGCCTCCTACGACTGTCAGAGTAGTAAGAGTGCCACAACCAAGACACAAGTTAGAAGATTCAAACTATTCTCCTTCAAGAAGGAAAACAGCACTTTCGTAAACTTTCTTCAAAGGAGGGTTCACCCCTTTTTTCATAAGAAATTCTCCTGAAAGAGATTTTCCCGCGAACCAGCTCGCAGACTTCTCTACGTTCAGTTCTGTTACACGGTAGTTCATATTCTCGTCAAGTCCAGCAAGACGGAACTGCGGCACCGAATAACGAGAGTCATAACTAAGGCAATAGGTAAACAGCACTGCTCTGCGGCGATCCCTTGACACATACATCAGAGCATAAGTTCCCGACTTATCTTCGGGAGCACCTAACCTGTAGAGATCACCTTCCGCAATTATATCACGGTAATCCTTGTAACTGCTTATGGCTTTTTGTGCGAAAGCCTTCTCAGTTTCTGTCATATCTTTCGGTTGGAGTTCCATTCCCAGTCGTCCAGCGCAGGCGACATCAAAGCGAAACTTGATAGGTGTAATATTGCCAGTCTGATGGTTAGGAACGGCTGACACGTGTGAGCCCATCACGTTTGCAGGAAAAAAGAGACTCGTTCCGTATTGAATGCCTGTACGCACCAAAGCCTCAGTGTCATCGCTCGTCCAAAACTCATCGAAGTATTTCAATGCTCCGTATTCTACGCGACCTCCTCCCGAAGAACAAGCTTGAATCATCACGCTAGGATACTTACTACGAAGACGCTCCACCACATTGTAAAATCCTTTCGTATAGTCCACCCAGAACTCCGTCTGTCTATCCGACGGAAGGCCCAATGAGCCTACATTCTCCACGTGACGGTTAGCATCCCATTTGATATAATCAATTTTGTCAGAAAGAGCCATCGTCTTGTCAAAAACATCGAAGACAAAGTCCTGCACTTCACGCCTTGTCAGATCCAAAAGATACTGATCTCTCATTGTCGTCGGCTCATGCAGTCGGTCCCTGACAATCCAGTCGGGGTGTTTATCATAAAGTTCACTCTTAGGATTGACCATCTCCGGTTCAATCCATATTCCGAATTTCAGCCCCCTGCTGTGGGTATATGAAGCAATATCATCAATACCCTCGGGCAATTTGGAGACATTCACTTGCCAGTCACCAAGACCAGCCTTGGCATTGTTGCGCGGATATTTGTTCCCGAACCAGCCATCATCAAGTACAAACATCTCGAGTCCCATATCAGCTGCATCATCCACCATTTCCTTCAGGACACTTGCATCGAACGTAAAATAAGCACCTTCCCAACTGTTAAGAAGAGTTGGTGTCATGCCGTAGCCACAATGCATCTTGTATTCCCTGGCCCAACGGTGAAGGTTGCGACTTGCCCGACCTGCGCCTTGGCCACTCCAAGTAAGAATCAGCTCAGGAGTCTCAAACGACTCCCCACGAGCGAGCCAGCGGGTGGCTGAGTATGGGTTTGCACCCGCAAGAACATTCAGAACATTGAATTCGGTGAGTTCAAAATTCAATTTGAAATTCCCACTCCAAGCAAGGCTGCCGGCAATAACTTCGCCGGTATCTTCACTGAAGCTGTCTGTATTCAGGCTGAGCATGAACGAAGGATTCTCCGTATGAGTCGTGCGAACTCCTTTCCTACTCTCAACGCTCATTGTCCCGCGAACGAGTTGAGTGTGCTGCACACGCGTCTCATGAGCCCAAGACCCATAGAGGTGGGTAAGGAGATATTTGTCTGCACGTATCGGAAGGGCTGCCGAATAGTAATTCCTAAGCATTACCGTACCTTTCTCGTCATTTCTGATTATGGAATTGACAACAATTACGTCTTCGTGCATATATGCCTTATATATAAGGTCCACAGCAAGTCCTTCCTTCAAGTCGGCAAGATGGATAATGGTCCGGTCCACATTGCCATTTTCTGTCATCTCGGTATTATGGGAGATATAGCGGAGTTCTGTATTCAAGTCACCATTCTTGTGCGTTACAGCCAATGCCGGTTCATTGAACCCACGTCCACCCTGAGTGGAATAAGTCTCATATACAGAGCCGTGCCCCTTAGATATACCGAACTGAAAATCAGCGAACGGGGAGGTGTCCCCTATAACTCCTCCATAATGAAGAGTTCTCAAAAAGCCGTCTTTATCCACGCAAATAATCAATGAGGAATTGTCAGTCCGGACATTTATTACCTTCCCGTCTTCCGCTCCGAAAGAAGGTATTCCGAGCAGGACGAGCAATACAAGCAAAATATATCTTTTCATATCAACACGTAATTTAAGTAAACAATATCTCACGGCCCGTGAAAAGGAAATTCGGTCCCACTACATACTGCCGCGCCGTCGGCGAGAATTGTTCCTCCATCGCAAAGTGAGTATGACCGGAAAGAATGCCCTTGAGCAATTTCTGCTTTTTCAGTCTGTCAAAGAATTTCTCCGTGAACGAATCCGTCTCGTAGGTGTACTTGTGTTTTTGTGGGCCATAAGAACGGAACCGGCTTCCTGGCTTCCAATATTTGAAATTTGCTGCAGCTATCTCCTGAGTATAGATCGGCACGTGCATACAAAGGATTATCGGAAGTTTACGCCTCACCTGGTCCTCGAAGAGATCCACCTGTTCTTCAGTTACGGAATAATACACATCATCCATAGTAATAAAATTCACACCGTTCACCACTTGGGAGACGAAAGTAAGGTTCTTGTGATACTTGGATGCAAGCAACTCGCGGCTAATTTCCTTGTATGCTTCCGTTTTTTCGGACTTTTCGAGTTTCATATAGCGGGAATACTCGTGGTTGCCGACGGCAAAAGCAACGTTTTCTCCAAGGTATTTCTCGGCAAGATCGAGGTTTGCCTCTGAAATCCAATCTATCAGATCACCTGTATGTAGAACATAATCGACATTCTGTCTCGCCCAGTCCAGCGAATCCCGTAATGCTTCTTCTTGCCTTCCTCCAAAGGTTCTCGTTCGACTCCGCATAAGAGTCTGCTTCCTTTCATCTTCCGAGAGATAGGCCGACGTAAGATGTGTGTCAGAGATATGGAGAATAGAAAACGGTTCAGTAGCTCCAGCATCGATATGCGCATAAGTCAATGAAAGCCGTTCGAATTTTCCCCTGTTCGGGAACTCTTCGGGCTTATCTTCCGCAAAAGCCGGCAGCCTCGACGTTGAGAGCAGTAATCCTGCTGCCATCGACGTCTTGAGAAAAGACCTTCTATCCATTTCGCTCAAGATTTCCTCCATTTAGTAGTTTTTAACACAACGAACATTCAGACGCGAGAGTTTATTTGCCTCTACACGCTTCGTATTCATCATATTGAGGTTCATACTCGTTCCAGAGATACAGAGGGAGCGTGCATAATCAGCATCTTGTTGTCCAATAAACCATAGGAATCCGTACTTTCCCGGGGCTTTTGCATTGATTGTTACGCCATCAATCTCAACACGTCCCGCAGGATACCATCCAAATCCCACTTTGTCAGCGCCAGAAACAAACTGTACTATCGGTCCTGCTGCATCCTTATCTTTCAAAGCTTCATTGGTCTGATTCCATACGCCACCATCCACAAGACGGCCATTGCCTCCACGAAGCCATGCTCCTACATTGCCCATATTCTTCACAGTCGAGCCGTTCTTGTAGAATTCATCCTTTGTGACGCCCGGCAGGGTAGCAAGACATCCTCCATTGAATGAGAATTCTCCCTTATAGATATCCTCACCTACATTATACTCTGACTTTATTGCGTGGAGCAAATCCCACCAATCGTTACAGTTGGCAACATGCCATCCCTCAGGGCAGCAGCCACGAAGTTGGACATTGTACTCCCCTCCTTCTGTACCATCTAGAGTAAAGGCATTGCCAGCATCATCCTTGCCACCATAAGATGCTATCTTCTCTTCATACTGTTCCTTCGTACAGGCAGGAATACCCGTCATCGCCTCGTACCATGTATAGAAACGTCCAGCTTTATCATTTATCTCGCTCAATGCGGCTTCCGTCATTCCTTTCACAGTAATTCCGGTAATGTCTATAGCCGTTCCGAGTTTTCCATCATTACCTGATTCGAAACAGTTCATGGTCATCCAGGTCTTTGAACCATACTTCTTGCAGACATCATCCGGCTCTGGCTCAGGTTCAGGTTGGGGCTCAGGTACGACAGTCCCCTCTCCTACAGTCAGGATAGCAAGAAAAAGTCTCTCCTTACTTTGTCCCAGTTCATTCTTCGCGACAACGGAAACAGATCTGCGAGGTATCTCGCAATCGGTGTCCGCGGCCTTGACCTTTATCATGTTCGTACCTTGTCCTTCGATAATGGTAAGCAATCCAGATGCCTCGTCAGCTATTTTCCACTCGTAACTGTCGGCCCATTTCACTTCATTTACACTGAACTGGAAGACCTCTCCGTGAACACATTTAAGCTTCGCCGGAATTTTGTTGATGTTGCCAGGAGTCGCAGGAATGGTACGCTCCTGAGTTTCCGCCTCTACTTCGCGATTCACCGCTTTTGTACAAGAAAGCATACACACAGCAGACAAAGAGGCGAGAAAAACAAGTAATTTATTGGTTTTCATATTTTTATCACAATTAATCATTTATCTGGAATCTAATAAGAAAAAGGTTGGTCCACATACCACCTGACCTTATAAATCTTGTACTTGAAGCACGAGAAGAGACAGTTGCCGTTGAAGTCCACTACCTCACTGGTCCAGTAGGACGAAGAATTCGGTCTCGTGAGGATTTGCGGCCATCCTTCAGGACCGGTCGAGATACTTTTGACGTTCTTTTTGTAGGCAAGTTCCACAGACACCACCTTTCCTGTTTCGGGGTTGAAACTGAAGACGTTTTTGCCCGTGGTGAGATAGAGTTCATCCTTTCCATAAACAGGAATGAGGTCGTGAATCATCGACATGTCGTCCGGCACATCATAGCCATATTCTTGGGTCAGTGTCGTTTTGGTCTTATCGTAAGAGTACTTGTAAACACGTTCCTCAGAGGCAGTCCACAGGCACTCGCGTTTCTTATCCCAGACGGCATTATGGGCAGCTGCCACCACAGCGGACGAGGTCGGCTTCGTATCATAAACCCCATCTCGGCACTTATATATCTGAAGTTTATTGGAATTGCTGCAGGCAACCACTATACTGCCGTCGGGGAGAATCTCCGCAGAGTGAGGGCTACCCCCGGCATTGACCACAAAAAGCACCTTCTTGTCTTCGATACGTACCAATGCAGCGCCTCCGCTCGAGGCTGTCACAAGCACGCAACTCTTGTCCAGCACAGGTTTGGCCTCATCCGGCTCAGTGAAAAGTTTCACCTGAGAAGGATCCAAGCCATCCTCTGCCGGCTTCCATTCCCAAGCTATTTTTCCTGTCGGCTGGTCCACGATTACGATGTGTCCCTGTGACTGTTCCGTGACAATCAATGGACGGGTCGCATCCTTAAGTTCAATGGTCCCTTTCTCAACGTTTTCAGGACGCCAAGGGATATATGGCCCTTCCGGCTCTTGTTTCTGGCAAGATGCACAAAGAAGAAGAAAAAGAAAAGCAAGTCTCGTATATATGTATTTCATTTCCATACGTTTAAAGTCAACTTTCATCATAGCGTGATTTGTCATATCCTAATAATTCGGATTCTGATCAAGGTTTTTGTTCAAAAGACGCTGCTCCGAAGGGATAGGCCACCAGTAGTCTCGCTCAGGGTCGAATGATCTGATTGCTATTGCAGTACCGTTGTAGTCGCAGATTTCGTCATTCATTACCTCCTCCGCAATTTTCCAGCGACGGATATCATTGTAATAAAGTCCTTCGCAGGCGAATTCGATTCTGCGCTCATGGCGTATAACCTCACGCATCTGCTCTTTGTCAAGAGTTCCTGTCTTTATTATAGGGATACCGGCACGCTTGCGGACTGCGTTCAATGCTGAATACACCTCTGCAGAAGGGCTTGTTTCTACCTCGTTCTTGGCCTCTGCGAACATAAGCAGCACATCCGCATACCTTATGAACATATAGTTCGTCTCGCCATTACCATCATCGGGATCGCGGGCTTGGTTATCATATATTGTAAGTTTCTTGTGAGCAAATCCGGTAAACTGACAAATCTGAGTTGCGGTACTGTTGGCCTTTCCGAGAAAAGTGCATCCTGGATAGAAGACAGTAGCTTTGAAACGAGGGTCTTTCTTGTCATAATTGTCTTGGGCGTAAGTCTTGCCGTCTGAAGATTCGTACGCGTTAACCAGATCCAGAAGCGGTGCGTTATTGCGATACTGCACACTTTGGACGTTCCACGCGTTTATAGGTGTGTTCTTTGTCTTCGAATACTCCACATCGAAAATACACTCACAACTGTGTTCATTTGCCGGAAGGAATAATTTCCTATAATCCGGGAAGAGGTCATAACCGGCTTCTTTCGCATGGTCCATAACCTCAGCAGCCGCATCCGCAGCCTTTTTCCACAGGGCGAGATCACCCTTTTCATTGACCAAAGGGCTGGCCTCAAAAAGCAATAGTCTTGCCTTAAGCGACATTGCCGCACCTTTGGTCGCACGGCCTTTATCCGACTTCGAACCCCATTTCCAGTCGAGACACTCGGCCGCTCTGTCTAAATCTCCAATAATCTGGGACACAACCTCTTCGCGGCTGCTTCTTGGAAGAGTACCATGTGACATCTCAGGAATGCTGAGCACGAGCGGAACGCCATTGTAATAAGTTACTAGAAGATAATAGTACAGAGCTCTGAGAAACTTTGCCTCGCCCTCCATTTGGAGTTTTCTCTCCTCACTAGCCTCTGCTCCAGGGAGTCTGTCAAGGTGCGTATTACACCGCCCGATGCCCTCATAACAAGCTTTCCAACGATCGCTGATGACACCTGCAGAATTGGCCGAATGAGTACCAAGCGCGATTTCATTCCACCCGTGGGAATTGCTGTAGTTGTACTCGTTCGGAGTAGCACTGTCCTCAAGTAGAGGATCAATGTTAAGAGCGCCAGAATGCGTGAGGACATTGTAGCATCCGGTCATCGCAGCCTCCGTACCCTCGGCTGACTGCCAGAACGTCTCGACGGTATAGCGATCCGACGGGATAGTGTCAAGACTACAAGACGCTACCAGAATCACGGATGCAGTCGAAATAAAGATTTTTCCAATATGTTTCATAATGCTGTTCGCGATTTAAAATGTGATGTTGAAACCGAAATTATATGTCTTCAACGATGGATACTGGATCAGGTTCGTGCTGGAAAGGTCAATTTCCGGATCGAACATCTTCAGAGGAGAGAAGGTGAAGAGATTTTGGCCATTGACAAACAACTGAATCTGTTTCATCTTGATAACTTTCATCCATTTCTCAGGCATAGTCCACGAAAGCTGCAGTTGCTTGCATCTCAGATAAGATGCATCATATAGCCATTGGGTATTCTTGTAGTTATGCATTTCCGGAGCGCCTGTCGCCGTATGGAGAATCGGCAGTCTCGAATTATGGTTTTCTTCTGTCCAAGCGTCTGTAGTCCACTCTTTCAACACGCCGGCACCATTCCAGAACGGAGCAGCAAGATTGCCTGAAAGGTATGTGTACACGTCCGCTACGCCCTGAAACTGAGCCGACAGTTCTACACCCTTCCACCCCACGGAGAAGTTGAACGCATAGGTGATACTTGGTGTGAGGTTTCCTGAAACGGCACGGTCACGGTCATCGATACTTCCGTCACCATTAAGGTCCTTGTAACGGATATAGCCCGGCTTTACGCCACTGCCGACAGTGGCAGAATTGGCAATTTCCTCGTAACTATTGTAGAAGCCGTCCGCCTGATACAGGTACCACGCACTGATAGGTTCACCCTCTTTAATGATGTTGAACGTAGATATATACTCCTGTCCATTAAGATCTACGACAATATTTTTATTGTAGCAGAAATTACCTCCCAGACTATACCGGAAGTTCCTGTATCCGTCGCGCCACTGGATGCTGTACTCCATACCGTCATTAGCCACAACTCCGATATTCTGCTTCGGACCTTTCAGGTTTCCAATCTGCGCAGGTATCTTCACATCCCTGAGGATACCCTCAGTTCGTTTCTTATAGAAGTCCGCAGTAAAATTCAACCTTCCTCCCAAAACGGCAAAATCCAGACCGGCATTGTAGGTGGTCGTAGTCTCCCAAGATATATCCTCATCCACAAAATCCCTTATCGCAGCACCTCCAGAGATGGTATCACCGAAAGAGTAGTTGTATGAAGGACTGGCAAGAACCGACATGAGGTATTCGTAGTTTCCGATAGCCTGATTTCCCATCTGACCGACAGAACCTCTAAGCTTAAGGATATCTATCCAGGATATATTCCTCATCCAATTTTCCTTATCCAGTCTCCAACCGATTGACACAGCAGGGAAGAAGGCCCATCGGTTGCCCTTGGCAAATTTCGAAGATCCGTCATAACGGGCCGTGAAGTCGGCAAGATATTTCTCCTTATAATTGTAAGTTACCCTCCCGAAGAACGATGAGAGAATCTGCTCAGAAACAGCACCTGTAATCTCATCCATCTTCGTTCCTGGAGTCAAGGCATCGAGTTGGTTATTGAAATAGTCACGTTTCTTTGCAGTAAATGCTGCACTGTTCGTGTATTTGTGCTCATATCCGAGCATCACCCCAAGTGTATGCTTCTTGGCAAAGGTATTGTCGTATGACAAGGTATTGTAAAAGGTAGTGTTGTACGCATTTGAATCCCAATCCTTAACATAAACATATGGACTGAAGTCTTTCTTCTCATATGTCTTGGGATTGTACGTGTACATAGCCGTCTTGAAGTTCTTCGAGTAATTGTCACTTTTGAGGTAACCTAGAGTCGCCCGATATGTCAGATGCCACGGAAGTGTATATTGAAGGTCTATCTTTCCGAGAAGACGGTGCGGCTGCCTAGTGGTACGACCTTCCTTAAGATAAAGGAGAGGATTCTCAGGGTTATTGCGCCCCGGTGTGGAAAGCCAAGTATTGAGCCAACGGCCATCAGGGAGCCGAGTGCTGAAAATTGGCAGTGCCCGATTAATGATATTAATGGTGGTGGAGACACCGTAAATCGGCTCAGTATTGAAGCGAAAGTTGCCAAGTATGCTGGCCCCGACCTTGAGTCGCTTTGTTACCTGTGTGTTGACCTTGATGTTCCATGAATATCTTGTGGCATCGTCATTGCTCACCATCACTCCTTTCTGCCGCATATATCCTAAACCGATCATATAGTCCACCTTATCACCGCCTCCAGATACGCTTGCATTGTATTCCTGTACAAAACCATGCTCATAGCAGAGGTCATACCAGTCAGAAGCCGGATAGATATATTTGTCGTGTTTCATTCCTTCTTCATACTCAAGGATATCAGCATCGTTGTAAGTCGTCACCAGCTTTCCCTCGTTGAGCTCCGCCTGATTGCGCATCCTCATATATAGAATAGGATCCGTCACCACATCAGGAACATACGTAGGAGACTGGACTCCGAAGTTTGCCTTCAGCCTCACAACTGGAGCGCCCTTCTTGGCTGATTTCGTCGTGATGAGAATTACACCATTAGCTGCCTTGGAGCCATAAATCGAGGCGGAAGCATCTTTGAGTACGGATATTGTTTCTATATCGTCCGGATTAATCTCATCAAGAGAGTATTCTATTCCATCGACAAGAATCATCGGACTGGAACTACTCAAGGTCCCGACGCCACGAACACGGATGGTCGCCCCATCAGATCCAGGTTTAGATGAACTCTGGTTAATGTAAAGACCCGGCATAGAGTAAAGCGCCTCTGAAGCATGAGTCATCGGACGATTTTCAATCTCCGTCATTTTCCTCACCGTGATGGAACCGGTAAGCGTCTCTTTCTTCTGTGTTCCGTAACCGATAACCACAGACTCAGACAACAGACGGTTGTCTTCTTCAAGAGAAATACTGAGCGGCTGGCGTTCCGAACCACTGATGGTTATAGTCCTTGAAACAAACCCCAGATAGTCAATCCTGAGGGACGCAGGACATGTCAAGTCTGGGAACACAAACGATCCGTCAACGTCCGAAAGGACACCTTTCAACGTACCATCAAGCATAATGGATGCCCCGGCAAGCGGTTCTCCGTCCCTATCGGTGACTGTTCCCTTCAGAGTTATGGTCTTCAGTTCGTTTCCGACAGTCGAAATGACTATCACCTTTCCGTTCAGATGTGCTTGAGTTCCAGTCCCCGCAAGTATCTCCGAAAGTGCGTCCATTACATTCTTCCCTTCCGGCACATCTACGGTCTTGTTTACGTCAAGATGACCTTTATTGTAAGCAAAAGTCAATCCCGTCTGCCTCTCGATCAAGTTCAACGCTGCAGAAATCTTCATTGACTTTTTCTGAAACCGGACAATCTGCTCTTGTGCAGACGCTCCTACCGCCGTCAGAAAAAAAAGAATCATCATGATTACTAGAGTAAGTGCTCTTTTCATAATTCCCGTATTATTTTATATAAACATTTGAATCATTCATTTTGTATTTCATACCAGGAAGTAGCCTGCTGACGACTGAGAGAATATCATCCAAGCCCTCCCCATGGCTAAACTTGACGGTAAGAACATCCTTGTCATACCTGTCGGTAGTAAGATATATATTCACGTCGAAGCGAAGTTGAAGAAGACGCACCAGATCGTGGATACTTCCTTCATCGAGGTATATGCCTCCTCTTTCCCACAGAACGACAGAATCTGTGTCCACCTCATCTACAGAATAATCTCCAGTTGTTTTCCGGTAACGGAATTCCTGCCCAGGAACAAGTGTCTGACAGATTTCCGAATTTGTACTCACTTCAACAGAACCTCTACAAAGTACGGTGGAAATTTCCGCCTCATCAGGATATGCTCTTACATTGAACTTCGTACCAAGAACACGAACAGTGACGTCAGAAGTTTTAACGAAGAACGGATAGTCTTTGTCTGAAGTAACATCAAAAAGCGCCTCTCCGGAAAGGCATACGCTCCTTTTCGAGCCATTAAAAGTCTCCGGATAGAAGATAACGGAACCGGAATTCAATACTACTTTGGTCGAATCAGAAAGATATACTGTCCTCGTCTGTCCATTCGGAGCCGAGACTACAATCTGCTCAGCAACAAAATTTACCTGAGGAGTTTTCTTGCTGTCCAACATGAGATAAGAGATAAAGCAGATGAGTATTGCAGCGGCAACACCTGTAGCCCATCGCAAGAATACCGTAAACACTCCTTTTCTACGTTCTTCTTTTTCCGCTTTATTCAAGACAGCAGACAGAGCCCTTTCAGTTTTATATTTAGGATATGACTTGGAATCAATAAGTTTCCAATTGAATTCTTTACGCATTTTATGTGGCATCTTGAATGTGAATTATAGGTGATTCACATATAAGATGCACGACAAGTGCAATACCCCTAATGGTCAAATAAAAAAAGTTAAAACTACGAGAACTTTCCTGATTTGATTCAATGCAAGATTCAAGTGATTCTCTACAGTCTTCTTGGAGACACCGAGACTTTTGGCAATTTCAGCATTGGACATTCCGTATTTACGGCTACAGATGAATATCTCTCTACGACGTGGCGGCATGTTGTCGACTATCCTGCGAATCTCATCCTTCTCGAAATTTACAGAACACTGTTCTTCAATGAACTGGTCCACCAGCATATCAAAGTCTCCGATAGTCGTTGATGGCTTTCTCTTACGCAGATGCATAAGGGCCGCGTTCCTCGACAGGACATAGAGCCAAGATCCGAAATTCTCAATCTCTGCAAGGACATCCCTTGTAAGCCAGACTTTCAAGAAAATGTCCTGTGACAAGTCTTCAGCAATCTTCAAATCTTTATGATGCCGGAAATAAATGTGACAGTTTTAGGATAATAATAACGGAAAAGAGTCGAGAATGCCTCCTTGTCATTCTCAGAGATACGTTTCAAACACTCTTTTTCGTTGTCCATAATTCAAGTGCAAATCATATTGAGACCCAACGGTCGTGGTTAAGCTGCAAAGTAAGACATTTTAATCATTTTTTACAAACCCTTTGTAGTTGACTGGCTGAAGAAAAACACAAGAAATTTCAGATCCGTTCCAGATTTTATTTGTAATTTCGTCGGGTCACGAGAAACGGAAACGATGATGAACCGTAAGGGTTTGCATTGACGGCTGCGAGGGTAAGCTCGTGTTTTTCAGAGTATTGGCAATTATTGAAGAGATCTGCAGCCCTCAGGACATTGACATGGAACTATGAAGATACTGGTAATAGAAGACGAGCGCTCGTTGCAGGAACTGATTGCAAGAGCATTGCTGAAGGAACATTATGTCGTGGAAGTGGCTTCGACATACGGTGAGGCGTGGGAAAAACTGTCGTTGTTCTCATATGACTGCATCCTGCTGGACATCATGCTTCCGGACGGAAACGGGCTCGACCTGCTGAAGGCCTTCAGGGAAGAAGGAAAAGCATTGACAGTAATCATACTTTCAGCCCGCAACTCATTGGAAGACAAGATTATCGGACTGGAAGAGGGCGCTGACGACTACCTCCCGAAGCCATTCCATACGGCAGAACTTCTGGCCAGAATCAAGAGCGTGACCAGAAGGAGCAACGGAAGCGGACGCAACGGAATAGTCTATGGCAATGTCAAACTCAACCCGGACAGCCGCACAGTGGAAGTCGGCGGAAAAACATTGACATTGGTGAAGAAAGAATACGACATCCTTCACTATTTCCTGCTCAGGCCGGGGCACATGGTCGATAAATCAGTATTGGCAGAAGCCGTGTGGGGCGACGACATATATCTGGCGGACAATTTCGACTTCATCTATTCGCAGGTAAAGAATCTGCGCAAAAAACTGGAAGAAGCCGGCGCCGATATAGAAATCAAGTCAGTTTACGGATTCGGATACAAACTCGTCACCAAAGAGTAAGGCACGAACTTTCCCGACAGAACTCGAGCAAAAACTCGTCACCAAAGAATGAAACTGATCCACAATATCGCAGTACGCCTGTCTATGGCATTGCTCCCGGTCATCGCGCTCTGGGCGATGGTCTTTTACTTCGTCATAGTGGATGAGATCAATGACGAGGCCGACGACCTGCTTGAAAGTTACGCTGAACAGCTGATGGTCAAGAAGTTGTCCGGGAAGAAACTGCCGGTCACCAACATTATGACAGACGGGCATTACAGCATTTCCGAAGTTGCGGAGAGTTATGCGAATTCACATACCGGGATGGAGTACTACGATGCAGACTTCTACATTCAGGAGACAGACGAACAAGAACCTGCACGATTTCTCAAGACGATATTCAGAGACCGTGAAGGAAGATGTTTTGAGCTCATTGTGGCTACACCCACTATCGAAAAAGATGACCTGATAAAGACCATCCTCTGGTGGATACTCGCATTGTATCTCATTCTGTTGCTGACAGTTATCGTGACCACTCTCGTCGTGTTCCAGAAAAGCATGCGGCCGCTATACATGATTCTCGACTGGCTCAATGCCTACACACCTGGAAAGTCACACAGCAGCTTGTCAATAAATTCGGACATCAGGGAATTCCGTCAGCTGGAGAAAGCCGCCACAGATGCGACCGACCGTTCCGACAGGGCCTTCGAAAAGCAGAAACAGTTCATAGGCAATGCTTCACACGAGCTTCAGACACCGCTTGCCGTGCTTGGAGGAAGGATCGACTGGATGCTGTACAATGACACATTGGGCGAAGAAAGCGTCGGCGAACTCGTTCAGATGAAACGCGAACTCGGACATATCGTGCGACTCAACAAGACACTTCTCCTGCTCACGAAAATCGACAACGGACAGTTCCCTGACGTGACTGACATCGACCTTTCAGCCATGGTGCAGTCCCAGAAAGAACTGTATGGGGAAATCTTCAGCAGCAAGCAGATAACCTGCTCAGCACAAATACCGGACTCCCCTGTCACCATAAAGATGAACGAGACGCTCGCCACGATTTTAGTGACCAACATCATCAAAAACGCATTTGTGCACAGCCCTGAGGGCGGCAAGGTCACATTGACATTGACAGAAAACGAACTCGTGGTCGAGAACAGCGGGGACTCGCCTCTGGACAGCAGCCGGATTTTCGAGAGATTCTACCAGGGCTCGAAAAAAGAGGGCTCTACCGGACTTGGACTGGCACTTGCCAAAACCATTGCAGACAGATGCGGAATGCTCCTCACCTATTCTTATGTGGACGGAATGCACCGTTTCAGCGTAAAATTCTGAAAATTTTTTAGGTTTGCCGGGCCAATTACAGATTCACTCCAGAATTGTACTATAATTTCGCAATACAAAGAAGGACAATGTTATGTTTAAGAAGATCATTTTAGTAATCATTTCGCTCGCGGCAGCAGGAACATTGGGCTATTACCTGACAAACCTCGTGCACGACAAGGCGACAAGCCCGGAATTACTTCCGGAAAACGTATTGAGCTTCATCGCCGAGCACTTTCAAGATGAAAAAATAGCATTTGCCAAAGAAGACAGAGACTTGCTGAAAATGTCCTACGAAATCGTGCTCACGGACGGCACCAAACTGGAATTCCGTCGCAACGGAGAATGGAAGGAAATCAACCGTCACCGCAACAGCATCCCCGACGGCATAATTCCGCAGGCAGCAGCCGACAAGGTCAATGAACTGTATCCCGACTCGTTCATCACCAAGGCCGAGTATGACGACGGAGAACTTGAGCTGGAACTGGACAATGGCTTCGAACTGAAATTCGACAAGAACTTCAATCTTGCAGGACTCGACCGATAACCCGGAGAGTTAGATATAAAAAATTACAAACCAATAAATTATAGTACAATGAAAAATTTATTTATTACAGCAATGTGCTTCTGCCTGATGACACTTGCAGGCTGCAATAAAGCTTCGGCTGACAGCCAGATAAACGAAAAAGCGAAAGCAGAATTGGCAGAACGCTATCCGGATGCAGTCAATGTAAAATGGACATCCAAGAACGGCTACGACGTGGCGAAATTCAACAGAGCCGCAACACGTTCAGCCAACGCAGAATATGACTTCTCCGTATGGTTCAACCGTGCAGGACAGTGGTGCATGACCGAAAGTGAGATTTCGTACAATGAACTTCCGGAGGCCGTAAAGACAGCTTTCCAGGCAAGTGAATATGCTGACTGGAAAGTGGATGACATCGACAAGCTCGAGAGAAACGGCATGGAGACCTTCTATGTCATCGAGGTCGAGACACGTTCCGGCAATATCGAAAAGGAAGCGGACCTGTATTATTCTGCAGAAGGAGCCCTCATCAAGACAGTGATGGACATCGATTCAGACTACGACTACGAGGACTATCTCCCGACAGACATCCAGTCCGAACTCGAGAAATTCATCGGACAGAAATACCCTGGAGCCGTAATCATGGATGCAGAATACGATGACGGCGAAATCGAAGTCGAGATCGTACACGAAAGACGCGGCAAGGATGTGTATTTCAGCAAGGACCACAAATGGCTCCGCACAGAGTGGGATGTACGTAAAAACGAACTTCCGGCAGCCGTTCTGACCCAAATCAGCACATCTTATCCATCTTGGGAAATCGATGACGCCGAATACGTGGAGACCCCATCAGGAGACTGGTTCAAGATAGAACTTGAAAAAGGGGACTCGGAAGTCAAAATCAAAATTACAGCTGCCGGAGTTATTTTATAAGCGAAGGCTATTCAAATGCCCAATGCCCGATGTCAGTGCGGTGGAAGAGGTTATCGCAATCCACCTTGGACACAGCTTCAAGAGCCTTGTCATGAGCTGACTTGAGATCAGGGGCAGAAGCAAGAACCATCAGCACACGGCCGCCATTTGTCACCAACGAATGGCCGGCCTTGTCGTATGACTCGTGGCCTTCTCCCAGTTTCTTGAGCGTGGTACCCATATGATAAACCTTGACGGAAGGGTCACTCAGCACCGCATCCAGTCCCTTGATTTCCACGCCTTTCTTGTATGAGACCGGATAGCCTTTGGACGCAAGCACGAAACCTATCACAGCATCTGAAGACCATTTGGTCACAGGCATCGGGATACCGTTGGCCACGTCCCAGAAAATCTCGAAGATATCGGACTCCAGGCGAGGCAGCACAACCTCAGTTTCAGGGTCGCCGAAACGGCAATTGAACTCAATCACCTTGATTCCGTCAGGCGTTTTCATAAGTCCGCCGTAAAGCACACCCTTGAACGGAATGCCTTCCGAAACCATACCGGAAGCGATCGGCTTCATGATGTGCTCCAGCGCATACACTTCGTCCTTTTCGGTAATGAACGGAAGCGGAGTATAAGCACCCATGCCACCGGTATTCGGGCCCTCATCACCGTCAAATGCACGTTTGTGGTCCTGCGCAAGCACCATCGGCTCCACCTCAGAGCCGTCCACGAAGCACAGGAGCGAGAACTCCGGGCCGGTGAGGAACTCCTCCACCACCACCTTGCCGTGGCCGAACTTGTCGTCAAGAAGCATGTCTTTCAATGCCTCGTCCGCCTCTTCCAATGTCTGGGCCACGACCACGCCCTTGCCGGCAGCCAGGCCGTCATACTTCAGCACAACCGGAAGTTTACCGGCATTGACATAGGCGAGAGCCTCATCGTAGTCAGAAAAAGTGCGGTACGCAGCCGTAGGAACATTGTATTTCGCCATCAGCTCCTTCGCAAAATCCTTGCTCGATTCAATGCGGGCAGCAGCCCTGGAAGGGCCAAAAATTTTCAGGCCGCGAGCCTCGAACTCATCTACGATACCTGCCGCAAGCGAGACCTCAGGTCCCACTACAGTCAGGTCAATGCCTTCATTCTCAGCAAATTCCGCAAGTTCATCCACCTGAGTATCCTCAAGCGGGACACATTTTGCCTGACGGGCTATGCCGGCATTGCCGGGAGCGCAGAATATCTTTTCCACCCTCTCTGAACGGGACAGAGCATCCACGATGGCATGCTCTCTTCCGCCACCGCCGACGACCAGGACCTTGGCTCTGCGGGGGATATTGTTTCCTTCCATAATCTACTAATGTTTGAAATGACGCTCACCTGTAAAGAGCATGGTAATACCCTTCTCATCAGCAAGTTTTACGGAGTCCTCGTCACGGATACTTCCGCCAGGCTGCACGATAGCCTTGATGCCATACTCAGCAGCAAGAGCCACACAGTCATTGAACGGGAAGAAACCGTCGGAAGCGAGCACCAGACCTTCTGTCATAATGTCCTTTCCTTCTTCTTTCAATGTAGCCTGAGCCTGTTTGAGTGCGATTTCGGCAGAACCGATACGGTTCATCTGGCCGGCTCCGACGCCATAGGTCATACCGTTCTTGGCCACTACTATCGCATTGGATTTCACATGCTTGACGATCTTCCATGCGAATTCGAGGTCAGCGAGCTGCTCAGCAGTAGGCTTGGCCTCGGTAACGCACTGCTCAGCTGAAACAGGCTTGGTATTTATATCCCTGTCCTGAACCAGCATTCCGCCGTTCATGCTCACGTACTGCTTGCGGACGGTATTGTCCTTGCTCATATCGACTTTCAGAACGCGAAGGTTCTTCTTGGTGCAGAGCAAATCGAGGGCGTCAGGCGCGAACGAAGGAGCCATCACGATTTCGAGGAAAATAGGCTTCAGCATCTGTGCAGTTTCCAGGTCAATCTCCCTGTTGGCTGCCACGATACCGCCGAAGATACTGGTCTTGTCAGCCTCGTATGCCTTTTTCCATGCCTCGGCGATAGTCTTGCCGGTAGCGCTTCCGCAAGGGTTCATGTGCTTTACGCCTACACAGAACGGCTCGTCGAATTCGCGAGCGATGTTCAATGTAGCATTGGCATCCTGTATATTGTTGTAAGACAATTCTTTACCATTGAGCTGTTCGGCAGTTGCGAGAGAGAATGGCTCTTTCACTGTGCTTGCGAAGAACTTGGCCTCCTGGTGAGGGTTTTCGCCGTAACGGAGTTCCTGCTTCAGGTCGTACTCGAGGAAAAGTTTCTCAGGAAGGCCTGCCTGTGCACGCATATATGTGGAAATCGCCATGTCGTATTCTGCGGTGTGCGTATATGCCTTGGCGGAAAGCTTCAGACGGGTCTCACGGGTGGTGTTGCCGTCGGCCTTGATTTCAGAGAGAATCGTCTCATAGTCAGCAGGGTTGCAGACTACGGTTACAGATTCCCAGTTCTTGGCAGCGCTGCGGAGCATTGACGGACCTCCGATATCGATATGCTCGACTGCATCTTCCATTGTCACATCCGGCTTTGCGATGGTTTCGCGGAACGGATAGAGGTTCACGCACACGAGGTCGATAGTGTCAATGTCATTGTCCTTCAGCTCTTTCATATGCTCAGGAATATCACGGCGGGCGAGAAGGGCTCCGTGGATTTTCGGGTGGAGAGTTTTCACGCGGCCGTCGCAGATTTCAGGAAAACCTGTAACGTCGCTTACACTTGTAACCGGAACGCCTGACTCTTTCAGGAGTTTCATTGTGCCGCTCGTGGAGAGGATTTCCCATCCGAGAGCGACCAGACCCTTGGCGAATTCTACTACGCCGGTCTTATCACTTACGCTGATTAATGCTTTCATTTCAATAATATGTTATATCAATAATAATTCACGCCGCAACGGGCATCTGAACCCTGCCCTCCACTCTTGGAGCGCAGTCTCATAAAATACTACAACAGAGCGATATCCACGCCCGGAGTATCGGTCACGCGGCCGATGACTGTAGCCTTGTCACCGTGGGCAGCGAGGATGTCGATTGCCTTCTGAGCCTCGGACTCGTCCATAGCGAGCACCATTCCGACACCCATATTGTAGATGTTGAACATCTCGCGGTGAGCGATCTTGCCGTGTTTTTCGAGGAAACGGAAAATCGGAAGAATCTCCCAAGTGCCCTCATCCACGTGAATGCCTTGGCCTTCCTTGAGGATGCGCGGGATGTTCTCGTCGAAGCCGCCGCCGGTGATGTGCGCCACTCCGTGCACGTCGCAGTTGCGGATGACGTCGAGGACCTGTTTAACATAAATTCTCGTCGGGGTCAATGCCACTTCACCGAGTGGTTTGTCGCCGAGTTCAGGATATACTGTGTGAAGGTCCAGAGCCGCGTCTGAGAATATCTTGCGGACGAGGCTGAAGCCGTTTGAGTGAACGCCGGAGGAAGCGATTCCCACGAGCACGTCACCCACCTTGACTTTAGTTCCGTCAATGAGTCTGGATTTTTCAACGACTCCGGTGGTATAGCCGGCGATGTCGTATTCTCCGTCCTCGTACATGCCGGGCATCTCGGCTGTTTCGCCGCCGATAAGGGCACATCCTGCCTGACGACAGCCTTCAGCAACGCCTGAGACGATGGCCTCGACCTTGGAAGGGATGTTTTTTCCGACTGCCACATAGTCGAGGAAGAAGAGAGGTTCTGCTCCCTGTGCGAGCACGTCGTTCACGCACATTGCCACTGCATCGATGCCGATAGTGTCGTGCTTGTCCATTGCGAATGCGAGTTTGAGTTTGGTGCCGACGCCATCGGTACCGCTTACCAGAACAGGCTCCTTGATGTTCAGAGCCGAGAGGTCGAACATTCCGCCGAACGACCCGATATTACCCATCACGCCTGTGCGGGAGGTGGAAGAAACGTGTTTCTTGATACGTCTTACTACGTCGTATCCGGCTTCGAGGCTTACGCCTGCCTTCTCATAATCTACTGCCATAGCACTAATTTATTTTTGTTTTTCAATTTTTACTGTTTTCGCTCGCGGGAGTTAACCCCAAGAGCACCGGCGGTGCTTGGGCCTCCGCGCGTTTTTTATTTCTCCCCCTCTGTCCCCCATTATGGGGGATGCGCTCTCACAGACGCCCTATGCGCAGGCCTCTCCCTGCCGTCTTCCCGAGCGTCGGCTCCTGCCGACTTTGCACAAATTTATTTTTGTTTTTCAATTTTACTGTTTTCGCTCGCGAAGGTTGTCTCCAGAGCACCGGTGGTGCCAGGGCCTCCGCGCATTTTTTATTTCTCCCCCTCTGTCCCCCATTATGGGGGATGCGCTCTTCCAGACGCCTTATGCGCAAACCCATCCCTGCCGTCTTCCCGAGCGTCGGCTCTTGCCGACTTTTGGGCACTAATTATTATTTGTTTTTCATTTTTACTGTTTTCGCTCGCGAAGGTTGTCTCCAGATCACCGGCGGTGCTTGGGCCTTCGCGCATTTTTTATTTCTCCCCCTCTGTCCCCCATTATGGGGGATGCGCTCTCACAGACGCCCTATGCGCAAGCCACTCCCTGCCGTCTTCACGAGCGTCGGCTCCTGCCGACATTGGCTTCCCACTCTAGAACTTGCCTTCTTTGTTGGCGTCCTCGAGGCTTGCATAGAGCGACGTCGGATAATTGCCGTTGAAACAAGCCAGGCACAAGTCGCCGCGCTTGCCGGCCTTGTACATCGCATCCTCCGAGATAAAGGCCAATGTATCTGCCTCTATCGCCTGTCTGGCCTCATCGAGCGTACGCCTTGCACACAGAAGCTCATCATAGGTGGAAATATCCACACCATAGAAACAAGGGAACTTGATCATCGGACTTGCTATACGGACATGAACCTGAGACGCTCCTGCCTCACGCAACATCCTGACAATCCTCCTGGAGGTAGTTCCCCTCACGATGGAGTCGTCTATCAGCACCACCCTCTTGCCGTTCACAATACTCCTCACCGGCGAAAGCTTCATCTTCACACCCTTGTCCCTCATCTCCTGGGACGGTTGGATAAATGTCCTTCCTATATATTTGTTCTTTATGAGCCCCATCTCATACGGCAGACCGCTCGCCTCAGCGTAACCCATTGCAGCACTGAGACTTGAATCCGGAACACCTACCACAATATCGGCATCTGCAGGCGCTTCCTTGAACAGAAGCTTTCCGGACTCCTTGCGGAAAGCATGGACATTCATATTCTCAATATCACTGTCCGGACGAGAGAAATAGATGTATTCCATCGCGCACATCGCATGACGCTGATATTCAGAATATTTTCTCGAGCGCAGACCGTGATGGTCGATGGTCACGATTTCACCCGGCTCGACATCGCGCACATATTCCGCACCTATAGTACTGAACGCGCAGGTCTCACTGCTTATCACATAACCGTCCCCGATCCGACCAATGGAAAGAGGCCTCAAGCCATATTTGTCCCTGCAGGCGTAAATCCTGTTCTGCGTCATGATCAGGAAAGCGAAAGCGCCCTCAATCATATTCAGGGCCTCCATAATCGGGAAAATTCTCGGGCTCTTGCGCTCCAGCGGATCTTTCTTGATAAGGTGAGCCAATATCTCGCTGTCAGACGTGGACTGGAACAGACTGCCCCTGTCCTCGAGGTACTTACGCAACTGGAGAGAGTTCACGATATTGCCGTTATGGGCCAATGCGAAGTCTCCGGAGTTGTGTCTGAACAGGAAAGGCTGGACGTTTTCGATTCCGCCTCCACCTGTAGTGGAATAACGGACATGACCTATCGCCATGTTTCCTTGCAATGTGGAGAGATTGTCGTTGTTGAACACCTCAGTAACGAGTCCAAGACCCTTCACACGGCGAAGCTGACCCTCTGCATTGACTGAAACTATTCCGCAACCTTCCTGACCTCGGTGCTGAAGCGAATGCAGTCCGTAGTATGTGATTTCGGCCGCCCTCGGTACGCCCCAGACGCCGAACACGCCACATTCCTCGTGAAGTCCACGGAAAGGCTCCCCGATTCCGGAACCGCTCATTATCTTTTCCTTGATTGTCATAGTTCTTTTTGAAGATTACTTGTTCAATATCGCTCCAAGTCTCTCATATACAGTTCGGTACGCCGCCCCCACCTTGCCGCTGTCCTGACGGAAACGGTCCTTGTCCAGTTTCTCGCCGGTAGCCTTGTCCCAGAACCTCGCACTGTCCGGAGTAATTTCGTCAGACACCACCAACGAGCCGTCAGGAAGCCTGCCGAATTCGATTTTGAAATCCACCAGTATTATGCCTGCCTTGTCGAAAACAGGACGGAGGACATCATTGACCTTCTTCGAAATCTCATAGATCTCAGCGAGTTCCTCCTTGGTCACCAGACCGAGTACAACTGCGTGATAATCATTGATAATCGGGTCTCCGAGCTCCTCAGACTTGTAGCAGATATCGTAAACAGGCTCAGACGGGACAATGCCCTCCTTCAGCCCGAGGCGCTGCGCCATGGACCCCGCTATCACATTCCTGACAATGACTTCCATCGGAATCACGCTCGTTTTTCTGCACAGCTGCTCCGTGTCGGAAATCTTCTCAATGAAATGCACAGGCACCCCGGCATCTGCCAGAACCTTGGAAAGCATTGACGATATTCCGTTGCAGTACAGGCCTTTATCCTTTATTATAGCCTTTTTTATCTTGTAATACGCCGTGATGTCGTCAGTAAAGTTCACGATTACCTTTTCAGGGTCATCCGTGGCATAAATCTTTATTGACACTCCGTCGTAGATTTTTTCTTCTTTTGTCATATTGCAAGTCGCTTTTTATCCGAACAGCCTACTCACCTCTGAAATATCTAACAGCATTGTCGAAAAGAGGCTGCTCCAGGTTCGCGGCAATGTTCTTGAACAGATTGGTCTCGTAACGCTCGGAGTGGCCCATCTTTCCGAGAATCTGACCGTTCTTGCTGATGATGCCCTCGATTGCGTAGTACGAACCGTTCGGGTTGGACGGAGAAGCCATTGACACAGCCTCGTCGATTGGTTCCGCATACTGGAACGCCACCTGCCCGTTCTCGAACAGTTCCTTTGCAAGCTGCTCATTCACAACGAATTTACCCTCTCCGTGGCTGACCGGGATCGCGTACACGTCGCCGATATTCATGCCGCTGAGCCAAGGCGAATTCACGCTGGCAACACGTGTAAATGCCATCTGCGAGATGTGCCTGTTGATATCGTTTCGGAACAATGTCGGGGAATCCTTGGTTACGCATCCGAGATGTCCGTAAGGGAGAAGTCCGGATTTCACAAGTGCCTGGAAGCCGTTGCAGATACCCAAAATGAGTCCGCCGCGTGCAATCAGAGCCTCGATGGCTGCCGCAATCTTCTCATTGTTAAGGACATTGGCAATGAATTTTCCGCTTCCGTCAGGCTCGTCACCCGCAGAGAAACCGCCGCAGAACGCGAGAATCTGGCACTCGTCGATATTGCGTTTCATCTCATCTATGGAGTCGAAAACGTCCTGCTCCGTAAGGTTGCGGAACACGCTCATCTTCACTTTTGCACCTGCCTTGCGGAAGGCTTTTGCAGTATCGTAATCACAGTTCGTTCCAGGGAACACAGGGAGATATGCCACCGGTTCCGCTATCTTCTCGCCCTTGTACTTGAGGTCTATCTTCTTGGCCTTGAACGGCTTGACACCCTCCATACCCTTAGGCAGAAGGCGCTTCATGTCAGGCTTGCTTGTGGCCGGATACACCTTTTCAAATTTCTCGAAGGCACTGTTCTGGAGAGCGTCGATGGAGATGTTCTTTCCATTGACACGAAGAGCGCCGTCGATTCCTGAGGTTACGATTCCGATAAACTGAGCGTTTTCGAAGTCAACGTCTGACTCGGTCTCGAGAATGATGGAGCCGTAACTATAGTCAAACAGTTCATTTTCAGGGAGATTCACATCCACACCGAAGGCGTTTCCGAATGACATCTTGCAGAGGCCTTCAGCCACACCGCCGAATCCGACAGCCCAGCCGGAAACCGCATTGCCGCTCTCAATCTGCTCCTCGACGAACTTCCAGTTCTTTTTAAGTTGCTCTACATCAGGCATATAGTTCTTCAGCGGAGTATGCTTTACGAGGTAGAGCCTGTTGCCTTCCCACTTGAATTCAGGCGAAATGACTTTCTCTGCATTGACAGTAGTCACTCCGAAGGAGATCAATGTAGGAGGAACATTGATATGCTCGAAGGTTCCGCTCATCGAGTCCTTGCCGCCGATAGACGGGAGTCCGAGCTCGATCTGCATCTTCAGGGAGCCGAGCAGGGCGCTCATAGGCTTGCCCCAGACTTGAGGGCAATGTGTCATTCTCTCGAAGTACTCCTGGCAGGAGAACCTCATTTTCTCGTAATGCGCACCGGCTGCCACCACTTTCGCGCAGGCCTCTACCATCGAGTATGCTGCGCCGTGATATGGGCTCCATTTGGAGACGACCGGATTGAATCCGAAGGCCATCATGCTGGCTGTATTCGTATATCCGTCGGTAGGGAGTTTCTGCACAGACACCTGAGTTTCAGTAAGTTGCAGTTCTCCACCATAAGGCATAAGCACTGTAGAGCGGCCGATCGTGGAGTCGAACATCTCTATAAGTCCCTTCTGGCTCACCACGTTAGGGTCGCTGAGGTTGTTCACCATTTTCTCTTTCAATGACTCGCCCTCAACCTTTCTTCTGAACGGATTCTTCTCCTCTACAGCCGCGATTTCAGCTTTCGCATAATGCTTCGCGCCGGCACTGTCAATGAATTTTCTCTGGAGGTCAGCCACTACCTTGTCGCCATAGAACATTCTCATACGCTGTGTATCGGTGACGTCGGCGACATGAGTTACTTCAATGTTCTCGCTGTGGCAGTATTCCATGAACTGTTTCTCGTCCTTGGCTTCCACCACCACTGACATTCTTTCCTGCGACTCACTTATAGCCAACTCAGTGGCATTCAATCCGTTATATTTTACAGGCACTCTGTCCAGATAGATATCCAGACCGTCGGTAAGTTCTCCGATTGCCACGCTCACACCGCCAGCTCCGAAGTCATTGGACTTCTTGATGAGTTTGGTGACTTCCGGACGGCGGAACAGCCTCTGGAGTTTTCTTTCCTCCGGGGCATTGCCCTTCTGGACCTCACTTCCGCAGGTCTCGAGCGACTCTTCAGTATGCTCTTTGGATGAACCCGTAGCGCCTCCGATTCCGTCACGGCCGGTTCTTCCTCCGAGAAGAAGCACCACGTCGCCCGGCACCGGTGACTCACGACGCACCTTGTCCGCTTTCACTGCGCCGACTACCGCACCGACTTCAAGTCTCTTGGCCAGATAACCTTCATCGTAGATTTCCCTTACGTGAGTGGTGGCGAGACCGATCTGGTTTCCGTAGCTGGAATATCCGTGGGCAGCCTTCTTGGTAATCACGCACTGCGGGAGCTTGCCCTGAAGCGTCTCAGACACAGGCTTGTAGATATCGCCAGCACCTGTCACGCGCATTGCCTGATATACATAGGAACGACCTGAAAGAGGGTCACGGATAGCGCCTCCAAGACAGGTGGCTGCGCCTCCGAACGGCTCGATTTCAGTAGGATGGTTATGGGTTTCGTTCTTGAACATGAGAAGCCATTTCTCGAGTTTCCCGTCCACATCCACGTCCACGTATATGCTGCAGGCATTGTTCTCCTCGCTGACTTCCATGTCGTCCAGAAGACCGGCCTTGCGCAGATACCTGCCTCCGATTGTCGCCATATCCATCAGGTTCAGGCCCTTGTTCTCGCGACCGAGTTCCTTTCTCATTTTCAGATATAGGTTCAATGTACCGTCTATTTCCTCTTTCATGAAGGACTCCTCCACCCCGATTTCTTCAAGTTCGGTGGTGAAAGTGGTGTGACGGCAATGGTCGCTCCAATATGTGTCCAATATGCGGAGTTCAGTCTCGTTAGGGTCGCGTCCTTCTTCCGTGAAGTATTTCACAACCTCACGAAGGTCATCGGCATTCATTGCCAGTCCCATCTTGCGGCAGAACGGCTCCAGGTCCTCTTCCTTCATATTGACAAAACCATCGAGCACCGGCACCGGCTTTACCGCAGCATGCTCAGTATCAGTGAGTTTGCTGAGGTCTTTCTCACGGGACTCCACAGCATTGATATAGTAATGTTTGATTTTGGCGATGGTCTGCTCATCGACATCCGCGCTCAGGACAATGAGCTTGGAACTCTTGATATGGACGTCGGCTTTCGGGTCAATGAGGTGCACGCAGTCCACTGCAGAAGCCGCTCTCTGGTCGAACTGTCCAGGGAGATATTCCACTGCGATGTATTTGGTTCCTGTCAGGTCACATTCATCTGAGACATTGTCGGTCACGATTTCTCCGAACACGCTGTAACGACTCTTTTCGAGGAGTTCGGGAGTAAATCCGAAGAGGTCATAGACATTGAGAAGTCTAAGTGACTGAAGGTCAAGCTGAAGGTTCTCATTCAGCTCTGCCTTGAGGCTGCCTGCCTCCACCTGGAATTCAGGATACTTTTCTACAAAAATCCGGTAGTTTGCCATCTGTATATTTGTTTTTTATTTTACGAATTTGTCCGCCCAGTCTTTTTCATATTCCGCCAATGTCATCGGCACGAATGTGATATGGGCCATCTTGCGTTTCGGGCGGGATTCCGTCTTGCCGTATATATGCACGAACACTCCCCTGCCGGCCTCGCCGCAATACGCATTCTCTCTCTTCGCCGAATTGCTCACAGGAACCGACGCAGGATTCTGCCAATGCTCCGCATGAGCCGTGTCAATGATTTTCCACGCAGCTTCAAGGTCCTTTCCCAGAATGTTTTTCATCACTGTCGGCGCCACCAGTTCTGGACTCTGCAATGCTTTTCCGAGCAGGAAATGACAGAGTTCGGTGTACTGGGATGAAGTGCATCCCTCTATGGTATAGTGTCCGCTGTTGTGAGGACGCGGAGCCATTTCATTGAAAATGAAGTCATTGCCCTTGACGAACAGCTCGATGGCGAGAATTCCGCGATAGTCGCATCCCTCCATAAAATGTTCACAGGCATTGACAATGCGGCTGCAGAGCTGGTTTTCCGCAGGCTTCTTTCCGCAGGCAGTTTCATACAATGTCCCGGCCGGCACGATGCACAGGTCGAGGATTCCGCCTTTGTGGATGTTGCGGCCTATCGGGAAATGGACGGTGCCTTTTCCGTCTCTTACCAGAATCACGCTGCACTCGTAGTCGAACTGGATGAACGCTTCGAGGATGCAAGGGACGCGGAGCATATCGGCAGCTGCTGCAATATCATTTTCTGATCTTATAACTGCCTGACCATGACCGTCATAGCCAAGTCTTCTGGTTTTGAGCACGCAAGGCATACCGATTTTCTTCACGGCTACAGTGAGTTCCTCTATGCGCTGCTCGTCGGTCAGCTGACATGGAACCTCGGCGCAGTCCTCGTCGGAAGAGCAGGCCGGAAGCGGAATATATTCAGGTACAGGAAGTCCGTGACGTTTCGCATTGTTCTTCTCGCGCAGTCTGTCCTGGGAGTCGAAAAGCGGCGCAATGCCCTGAGGGATATTGTATTTCCCCTCCAGGCGGCGAAGGATATCACCCGGAACATTTTCGAACTCGTAGGTGAGCACGTCGGTCATGTCACCGAGTTTTTCCAATGCTTCAAGGTCATCGTAGGCTGCGACTATATGGCCTTCGCATTCTGCAAATGCAGGAGCATCCGGAGACGGGTCCAGCGCATAGACAGCGGCACCTTGGCGGTGGGCTTCCTCTGCGATCATAAGACCGAGTTGCCCGCCTCCGATTATGCCTATTTTTCTTGTCATCTGATTATGGTTTAGATTTCAGCTTTAAGAACGGAGTCCGTCTGTTCCTGTCGGAATTTTTCAAGTCTTGCAGATACACCCTCATCCTGCAGTGCAAGTATCGAGGCAGCTATCAGGGCTGCGTTCTTGGCACCGTTGATGGCCACTGTCGCAACAGGCACGCCACCAGGCATCTGAACAATCGAAAGAAGTGAGTCCAAGCCGTTCAGGGCTCGTGATTTGACCGGGACACCGATAACAGGAAGTGTAGTCATGGCTGCCACCATTCCAGGCAGGTGAGCTGCCCCGCCGGCTCCGGCGATGATGACACTGATGCCCCTTGCTTTAGCAGTCTTCGCATACTCGTACATAAGATCCGGTGTCCTATGCGCGCTTACAACCCTCTTTTCAAATGGGATATCGAGCGCTTTGAGCATTTCTTCAGCTCCGGACATAACTTCGTAGTCACTGGTGGAGCCCATTATGATTCCGACTTTCATACAATCAAAGATTTTCGCGTTCGGTTCATATAATAATATAAGAGTATATCTGTATCTGCTGTAAAGCGGCACAAATATACTCTTAATTCGCGGCATAACCAAAAAGCCGGAGTGCAATATTTCTATAAAATCATTTTAGGAGATTACTTTCCGACCTTGTTGGGAGAAGCCTTGAGCGCTTTCTTGATTGTCGGCAGGACTGCCTTCACATAATAGGTCACTCCGAGGTCTGTGAAATGGTCTCCATCCACGGTTCCCTCTTTCATTTCATCCAGGAGTTTCTCAGCGGAAACATAATATACACGCTTCTCGCCCGACTTGCGGAGCGTTTCATAGAACGCTTTCTGGGCATTGTTCCTTGCGATGATATCCTCGCGCTCGCCAATGTCCAGACGCATTGTCGGATAAAGAGGATGCTCCACGATAACAACCGGAACGTCAGGATGCGCATCGCGGAGGACACGGAAGAATTCCACACTGTGGGCATTGATACGGTCAGCCCTGCAGTTCGGGGCATTGTCCAGCACATAGACGGCAGGTGTCTCCACTGATGCCATCAGCTGGGCGATATCCAAGTCGAGGAGGGCATTGCCGCTGAAGCCGAAGTTGATGACTTCCATATCGAGAGCCCTCTCTATCAATGAAGTATGAACCATTCCCGGACGTGACACACAGCCTCCCTGAAGAATACTTGTGCCGTACATCACTATCGGGCATCCTCTTCTCGGACTGTCAACCTGAGGCTTGCCGATGACGCTGGCCTTGTCCACACCGATTTCAAGTGATGTGACTCCGTCATACAGAGACAGATAGATCATGTACTCACGTTCCTTGCGGTCCATGTTCTTCACGAGCACATACTCTGAAGTCTTGTCATTCTTTGAAGGTCTGCCGACACCGGTGAAATACCATTTTCCTTCGTCGAGCACATAGAGGTCAAGGCCTCTGATTCCGGACGGGGCCATGTGGTTCATGTACGCTCCGTAAAGCGAGGTCCATCTGGCCTTGATAATCGGGGAATCCGTGCGGAAACGCACATAGATACCCGCAGAATGACGTCCGTGTCTCCAAAGTTCAGGCCTTGTGGTCTTTTCATAAGAGGCAGGAAGCCTGTCATAAGGGGTCAATGTCTCCTGAGTGGCTTTTCCGCCAATCAGAAATTCCGTGGCATCGTGATATACCAATCCATCTTTCTCCGGCTGTCCGGCGTTTGCGACAAATGCCATAGCAAGCATTGTCACAGAAGCGACTGCTGTCGCCAACATTCTGCTTTTCATCATGATATTTTTCTTATAAACTTATTTTCTTCCGTCAATGAATTTCTTGACATCTTCCCATCTGTAGTAAACTCCGGAGACAGCCTCCAGTTCCGCGATGGTGCGTTCCTTCTCATTATACACGAACTTGACCAGCACGTCCGGCGACTTGCGGCTCCAGTAGAATATCATCTGGAGATTTGACGCAAGAGGTATGTTCATCGGATCATTCCATTTCTGCGGTATCTCATCGAAAGACAGCCTTTCGCCCACTCCGCTCAGATGCAGGTATCCGGCCAATGCCATGAGCGGATAGTCGTGTCCGAACTTAAGATCAGCCGCATAATGTCCGGATGCCAGGGCCTCGTCAGCTTTCGCGACAATGTCATTGACAAGAGGTTCCGTGTTCTTCATCCTTTCCTTTCCGAATTCCACGGAGTTCCCGTGCCTGATATAAAGTTCGCGGTTGCTGTAGTCCCACCATTTATAGATGACGTCTTCCGGCAAATGCCTGTAAACATTGGTCTCGACTCCTGATGACCGTGCGATTCTGGCGACCTCCCAGATTTTCGTCTGGAACTTGTCCGCATTGCGCACGAACTGCCTTGCAGCCTGCGGGTCGGTGAACAATGACGCCATGACCTTCACGGTATCAGTCCGCACATGCTTCAGTGGTTCAAGCATCACTTTCGAAGCCTCATTCTGTTCTTTGGAGGCTCCGTTGCTGATATACGACATTATGACATCATCACTGTCTATCTCGAACTGAAGTCCCGGCTGCAGACGGATGAGTTCGCCCACGAAATTGGCCATGCTGACAAGGCAACGGTGCACGGTACTGCTTTCTACTCTTATCAGTCCGCTGCCCTTGCGGAACACTTCCGGATAGTTCTCATACATCCTTTCCGCTATCATCCGGTGCTCTTTCTCGCCAAGGCGGGTCAGATGCCCGTTTGCTCCATGATGAACTTCTGCCACCTTCCGTGCCTCCTGCAGAAGGCCTTCGCCTTCCGGCGTAAGAATGCCGGCGCTGTCAGCCTTTTCCAAGATGTCGATTACATAAGTGTAATTCGAGAGTCCCCAGTTCACTCTGGAGCCATGACGTCCATAATGACTGATATACACGGGTTCATATCCCTTCGGAGCCGGTGTCGTCTGCACTTCTCCGAATTCGTAAGGATGAGTGTTCACTCCGGCCCTGTCCGGATCTTCCCGGAGCATCTGCATCGGCTGCAGCTGCAGCAGTGCGATAAGCAGTAAAGAAAACATTGTCTATTGTTTTTGTGTTTATGAAATCACATGTCGCAAATCCTTCAGAGCCAATGTAAGATGCCTTTCCACCGTTTTGGGAGAAAGATTCATTTCCTCTGCAATCTGGTCCACCGTCTTCCCCTCAAGCCTGCGTTTCTCGAATACTTGACGCCGCTTTTCCGGAAGTCGGCTTACGGCGGCCTAAATAGTGGCATCAAGTTCGAGCGCAGATATGGAGTTCAGGATATTCTGGGTTTCATCCACAGGTTCCTGAACCGGACGGCGTTCCCTGTCAGCAACAAACTTGGCACGAAGCCAGCTTATGGACTCATTCCTGACAGCCGTCAGAAGATAACTCCTGAACTGTCTGGAAGAATCGAGACGTTCGCGGCCTGACCAGAGTTTCAGAAACACGTTCTGAACCACATCTTCAGCCGCGTCAGGGTCCTTGAGCAGTGACACCGCATAAGTGAAGCACTGCTCAAAGTACCTGTTGAAAAGCTCATCGAAACTCGCTTTATCCCCTCGTCTCAGTTTGCTGACAAGATTTTTTTCCGTCATTTCAGATGATTTCTATGAGTCTGATGGTATTCGTGGTCGCCGAAGTTACGAAAATTTTCGCACAATCCTCTGAAACTACGACATCAGAAGGCCAAAACCCGCTCGCAATAGTTTCAAGTTTGCCTTTGGAATAATCACCGCCTGCTCCCGGAGTGAGTTTTCTTACAGCCTGGGCAGTCACATCGCAGAAATACAATGCACCGTCTTTTGCGCACCAGATTCCGTTCACCTTGCCGATTGTACTCTTGCCGAGCAGGTCGCCCGGAACGCCGTCTCCCTTGGAGCCCTTGGCATTTCCTTCTCCTGCAATCTGCTTGATTTCGCCGTCTTTGTCTATCATGTAAAGATAGCCGGAGTCTTCAGTGCCGACGATAACTCTTCCAGCAGCATCCACGGCAGAACATGTAGGCATAGGAATACTATAAATCTTCACCACGGCATCGTCCTTGAACTTGATTACCTGGCCTCCGTCAGTGTTTCTGTTGGCGAGGTATCCGAAGCCGTCAGAATCGAATTTTACACCCATAGGGTTCTGCAAGGTAAATCCTGAAACCACTTTTACGACTCCGGCAGCATCCATCTTCACGAGCTGGTTGCTGCTCTTGTTGCAGAAGTACAGTTCTCCCGACGGCGCGACTGCACCTTGCCAAGGATGGTGAAGTTCCGCGCCAGATGTCTTCACAGTAGTGACCCTTCCGAAGGAATCTATCTTTCTGATGGCAAATGTTCCTCTCTGGAGAATGTAGTAGTTGTCTCCGCCGATAGGGATGATACCTTCCGGAGAAGAGAACATTGCGGAAACTCCCATACCGTCCTGCACACCATTCTTGCCGGCCTGTCCGGCATAGATGGAAGCAAGGTACACATGCTCAGGCTTTTCCTTATAGAGGAATTTGATTCCGCCTGCCTTGCCTGCAGGTGTAGTCACCTCCACCTCATACTCAGCCGGTTCATTTTCAGGAACCACGATTGTAAGGTCCCATTTGTTGGCATCCAGCACTTTGGCTTCTTTACCGCCGATAAGGACCACATTGTCCTTCGCCTTTTCACTGAAATTACGTCCGAGAACTTTCACGATGGCGCCGGAATATCCGCTTTCAGGGTCCATGCGCACAAGGCTGAGTTCCGTCACATTGGCGACGTATTTATCATCTTGGCAGGCACTTGCAAGTGTTACAAGTGCCATTGCCGCTAAAATTATCGATTTTTTCATATACGCTTATTTTGAGTATATCCTTCTTATGGTAAAGCCGGTTCCATCCGCAAGCAGCATTGAACCGTCCGGCATCGGAAGCAATCCGCAAGGGTATTTGAATCCGGCGTTGGTTCCAAGTCCGTCAACTCCAGGATATTTCGACACGAAATTCATACCCGCACGAGTCTTGACGGTTCCCTTGGTATAGTCTCCGCCTTCCCCAGGAACCAATACGCGGACTGTAGCAGTAGTCACATCGGAGAACCACAGGTTACCTTCAGCATCGACAGCCATACCTTCTATCTGGCCGATAGTCGCAGTAAGAGGATTGCCCGGTTCGCCGTCGGTCGTAGCCGCTGCATTGGCAGGCTTATCCTTAGTACCGGTGATTTTCTTCATCTCTCCCGTAGCAGGATCGAATTCGAAAATTCCGAACGGAGCACCAGTCGTGCCAATGTAAAGTTTAGTCTTGTCCTTGTTCCACGCCATGTGTTCAGCAAACAACTTGACAGGCCAATCATGCTTCAGCACAAGGTTCTTGTCATATACCGAGATATAGCTTGGTTTAGCTTCAGTTCCGGCATCACGGTTCAGCAAATAAAGATTATCCTGAGCATCCGTAAGCACGCACATCGGGTTTGTAGTCAGTTTATGTGCCGGAAGCGGCAATACGCTGATTTCATTGGTTCCAGCGGCAATCTTGAATACTTTGCCAGCTGCTTTGCCTGTCGCATAATAGTTCCCCTTGGAATCGAATGTAGAGCCCCAAGGATGAGTATTCTTGATGAGTGCATTGTCAATTCCGATAACCGTCTTGACCTCCCAAGTCTTAGGATCCAGTGTCCTGATGGCATCCCTTCCTGCTCCTCCACGCGAAGTGAACCAAACTTTGCCGTCAGGTCCCATCGCGAGATGCTGGACAGTTTCCAGATTGGCAGCCTTACCAATTCCATCCTTTGTTCCGCGCACAGAACTTCCAGCGACAGTCTCCACATACCACAGAGGAGCCACGGTAAATGAGCCGCCTGTGCAGACTCTCTCGCCCACCTTCACGGTAAATGTATAAGTACCGGTTCCGAGTGCAGGCATTTCCACTTTCAATGTCGTGGCGGTAGCTTCCGTAACAGTCAGGACCTGGTCGCCGACCATAACCACATTGTTCGCAAGCTCCTCGCTGAAGCCTTCACCGTAGATGGTCACGATAGTTCCGGCGCCGCCCTCAGAAGGAGTGGACTTCTCTACCATCAGTTCCACGTAGGTGAATTCCGCAACAGCCGTCTTGGTACCGTTCTTCACTTCCACGGTAACGCGTCCGCGTGCGTGTTCAGGTGCGGTTACTGACAATGCTGAAGATGATGTCGTGAGAATATTCGCCTTTACGCCGTCGAAGGTAACTGACATGTCGGCCAACTCATCAGAAAAGTTTTCTCCGAGGATGGTGACATCGTCCCCTACGAAACCGAAAGACGGCCTCAACGCGGTAATCTTCACCTCCGGCTCAGCGAGTGTCACATAAGTGAAGTCCAAGCCGGAAACCTCTGTACCGTTCACGGAGACTTTCACATCTACCTTTCCGTCAGCATGTTCCGGAGTCACTATCCGGATTCTGTTTTTGGAAGAAGACACGACCTGTGCCTCTTTTCCGTCCATAAAGACCTTGTTTGCAGACTGTTCCGCAGCGAAATTCACTCCGGAAATTATGGCTGTACATCCGGACGCTCCGGATACAGGGATTATGGATATCAGCTCCGGCTCCGCAGCAAGCCCGTTCCCCGATGCGGAGTCCGAACAAGACGCTGCGCCAATAAGCAGCAGAGCCATCTGAAGTATCAATATTATTCTTTTCATTGTCATCAATTATTATGGTTCATCTACTGTTACGGCCCAACCTGATACTACCGGTCTTTCAGCACCGTCAGCAGGATGGTTGCGAATCTGGAACACCTGTGCGATAGGGTGACGCACCATGAATTGGGCAGAACCGCCGCCGTCCAGATTGGCCGCACCGGAACATCCGAGAGACTGGAACATGTATGCCATTTCCTTATAGGTAAGACCTGCGGCACCGAATGTCCTTCGTCCGTCAGCCGTCAGGAAATACACGATGCCGTCATCCGTATATCCGATAGCGGTACGCGGGTCTCTTGCAACCCATTCAGTTCCAGAGAAATGACCGTTTGACAGAAGGATCAGACCTGCGCCAGTACATTCCTTCAGACTGGTTTTCATCTCCTCGTATTTTGCACGCTCGGCAATCACCATCTTGTTGTCAAAACCGACTCCGACGAAGCTGAGAGCCTGCTGCTCGACATTCGGGTTATAGTCCCATGCTGATGAAACAATCGTTCCTCCACGATGCACGGGACCTCTCGGATTGATCGGAGTGTTGATATTCCAGAAATCTCCGTTGATCATACCTACGACTCTCGCGCGGCTCTTGTCCATAGCAGCCGCCATATCTGTCAATGTCTGTTTTCTCCAGCCGTCCGAGATGGAATTGCTGTTGTAAGGCATCGCTACCTTCACTTTCAGGCCCGGAGTGTTGGTGTCAATGCGGAGGATACATATCTGCTGCACATATCCTTCCATTGTCTGGAGGTGCAGATCGGTCTCCTCAACTCCCACAGCCACCACGAAAGATGTGTCCTTGAACACTCGCGCCACCTCCTGGCATTTGTCCACGAAAGTCTTTCCGATTTCCGTAGTCGGCTCATACAGGAAGTCCGTGTCCTGAGCCTTGTCGCAAGCTGCGCAGAGTATCAGCACGCTGGCAGCCAGCCATATTCTGTTTAATATCTTCATATCGTTATTTCCAAAGTTCATTCTGATGCAGATTGACAGTATTCAAATCCAGCTGTTTCTGAGGAATAGGGAAAACCGTATATTTCTCAGGAAGACCGGTTTTCTTCATATATCTTCCAGTACGGACAAGGTCATACCATCTGAAACCTTCTCCAAGGAACTCCAGACGTCTTTCTGCGAGTATCGCATCAATGAATTCCTCCTCGTTCTTCGGCGCAGGTGAAAGGTCCTGGAGACCACGGGCGCGTCTGAGTTCATTGAGTCTGGCGAGTCCGCCTCCATTGAGGCCCTTGCCCTCTGCACTGATAAGATACATCTCTGCAAGACGGGAGATAATGATAGGGTCTGAGGATGACTTGTTGATATATTTGTTCAGGACTGTCTCGCTTCCGTCCACCGTTATCGAGATCGACTTTCTCTTGTCGTTATCAGTAAACAATGCAATCACCTCTGGCACAGGCACATAAATAGTAGCAGGCTGCAAGAATTCGCCAGCGAATTTGATACCGTTCTCTTCCGGCAAGTTGGCAAATGTGAATATCACCTCTGAATTGGCCTCGCCACGGAAAATCTTGGAAAAATCATCCAGTGCGAACAGCGGATCAGCTATGAGTTCATCAGCAAGTTTCGCCGCCTCAGCCTTTTTGCCCTGGGCGATATATGCTCTCGCCGCAAGTGCCTTGGCTGCCTGCAATGACACATAATATTTGGTAGAATATTCAGGGCACATCGCCAATGCTTTTTCAAGGTCCTCATTGACAAAAGCCCAAAGAGCCTCCTCGGTAGAGTTCGGCTGCGGATCATTGCTGGTAACCCTCATGAGAGGAGCGATCCTGTATTTGGTGACAATGTTGTAGTAGTCCAATGCCCTGAAGTAATATGCCACTCCGAGCATCTGGCGGACCTTGTCACTCTGAGGAGCTTTCTCTGCAACTTCGATGAAGCTGTTTATCTGATAAAGCAGGGCATAATATCCTGTATAAGGGGCTTGGATCCAGCCGTTGGTAGGCAGGAAAAAGTCCTTGATCCATGACGGAGCGTCCGGCCATACGGAACCGCCTCCACGGAAGAAGTCACCTCCCGTCATATCATTCTGGAAATATCCCTCGAAACCCGGCTTGTACTGCGAGTAGCAGTAAAGACCCGTGTAAAGGAGCTCCAGATCTTCTTCTGACACGCTGTCCCTTGATACTGCATCGTGCGGATATTTATCCAAAATGTCGCAGGACGAAATTATTATGGATGCTGTCAACAGCGCTAATATTATCTTTTTCATATCGACAATTAGAATTTAAGATTGACACCGAACATGAACGTCCTAGGCTGTCCAGGATTGAGCCAATCGACACCGTAAGTGGCTGCATTGGAATTATATGACACTTCCGGATCAAGATAAGGCCACTTCGTGAACACGTAGGCATTGTCCAACTGGAAATATACCCTTACGCTGTTCATCTTGATCGCGCGCATCCACTTCGAAGGGAGATTGTAACCCAATGTAATGGATCTCAGACGAAGATATGATGCATCGTGCAGGAAACGGGTATTGACGAACTTGGTACTGTTCCAGCTCTGTCCGTAAATTGCACGAGGAGTCTTGTTGGTGGTTCCGGGACCTGTCCATCTTCCTTCACATGCGGACTTGAGCTGCGGCCATGTTCCGTTTCCGAGCCTGAGGCCACCAGTCCAATATTCATATACGCTCTGTCCGTATGAGTATGTCATGAACACGGAAAGTTCCAGATTCTTCCAAGTGAATGTATTGTTGAAACCTCCGCTGAATTTAGGATTGGCGGAACCCACTATCTGACGGTCATCAGCAGTAATCTTTCCATCTCCGTTATAATCATCATAAATGACGTCACCGGCACGTACTCCCTCATTCTCATAGAGATACTCAGGGACATCCTCGTCATGCTGGTAGATGCCGAGCATCTTGACCATGTAGAATGAACCGACTTCCTTGCCTACCTGCAATGCGTGGAAAGAGTCAGGCATGATTATGTCACTGTCATCCAGGAGCTTGGTCAGTTTATTCCTCACAAATGAGATATTGAAATCACCTCTCCATCGGAAATCCTTCTTTCCGGCATTTCCGGCAACGGTGAGCTCAAGACCCTTGTTGTTCATTGAACCGATATTGCAGGTATAGCTGGAATATCCCGTGGTAATCATCGTCGGCTTGCTGTAGAGCAGGTCGCGGGTGTCTTTGTTGAACACATCGGCAGTGAAGGACAATGCACCCTTGAAGAAACTCATGTCGATACCCAAGTCTTGCTGCACGGCAGTTTCCCATTTCAGGTCACGGTTGCCAGGGGTGCTGAGACCAAGGCCATTGACATTGTTATAGTTTACTCCGCCGGAGGCAAGTGCCTGATATGCATAAGGTCCGATGCTGCCCTGGTTACCTGTGGCACCGATGCTGGCACGGAGTTTCATGGTGATGCCGTCAGCATGCCACCAGGATTCCTTGTCGGCATTCCATCCGAGACTGGCAGAAGGGAAATATCCGTAGCGGTTTTCAGGAGCGAACTTGGAAGAGCCGTCGGCACGCATCGTGAGAGTTCCCACATAGCGGTCCTTGTAGTTCAAGTTGACACGGCCGAAGAACGACTGGAGCGCATAGGCAGTACGGCTTGAATTGGCCTTGCTGATTTCCGCAGCGACAGAGTTCACATCGAATGAGCTTGACGGAAATCCGATACCCCTCTGCAAAGCCATCGAGTTCTCATCCACCTGTGCGGAATGACCGAGAACGACATTGAGTCCAAGTCCGAAATTGAATTTCTTGTCGTATGACAATGTATTTTCCCAAATTACAGAGCTGCGGAACTTGCGGCTGTCGGTCAATGAACCTCCCTGAGGATTATCCTCTGACGGATATCCTCCAGGATGCTTCGCCGTATAATAAACATGTTCTTCCAATGCTGAGAAATCCTCGCCCAGCGATGTCTTGAAATCAAGTCCCGGGATAATGTGGAAGTTCAAATATGCATTGCTCAACGCCCTGTAGGTCTTGAGCCATACATCGGACTCCTTGATTGCCTGAAGGGCATTGTTGTTCACGAGCACATTCTTGGACGTCGCCCAGTCACCATTTGGGAGGAACGGCTCATCCCAAGGATACTGCTCCACTGCAGCCTTGATGACATTATATCCGCTGTAACCGGAAGAAACTCGGTTGTTCTTGGTATAGCTGAGCTGCATGTTGATACCGAAAGAAAGCCATTTTCTGATATCTCCGGAAATGTTGGACTTGAGGCTATATTGATTCAGGGCATTGCTCAATGCTGTTCCTTCCTGATGCTTGGCAGTCGCCGAAACATAGTACCTTATCTTTTCGGAGCCACCTGATACTGAAGTGGTAATATTACGTGAAAAGCCGGTACGGAGCACATCTTTAAGCCAATTATGAGTCGGCTTTCCAGGCATAGGATTGATGAAACGCTCCTGAGTCTTGCCGAACTGGATGTTATAATTGTCGATAGCCTCGTTGAAAGTCTCGATCAGAAGGTCGCCGCTTGCAAGATCCAGCTTGTCCAGACGCGGCTGCTGGCTGAAACTCATGCTTGCGTCAATCGAAATTACCGGAGCGCCTTTCTTTCCCGACTTGGTGGTCACGATAATGACACCGTTAGTGGCACGGGAACCGTAGATGGCAGCGGATGCCGCATCTTTCAGGACCTCCACAGACTCGATATCGGACGGGTTCAATGTTGCAAGACCTGTCATGGACTCACCCTGCGAAAAGGCTCCCGTATCACCTGAAGTACTGGTAATTGGCACACCATCAATGACATACAAAGGTTCATTACCGGCATTGAGTGAACCGATACCACGGATGCTCACGCGGCTGCTTGCTCCCGGGATACCAGATGCGGTGGTGATATTCACACCGGCAATACGTCCCTGAAGAAGCTGGTCCACGGAGAGGACGTCACGTCTTTCGGAAGCCTTAGGCTTGAACTGACCGATGGCGGAAGTGATGTCCCTACGCGTCATGGTACCATATCCGACTACTACGGACTGGTCGAGCGACAGCGCCTGAGGCTCCATCTTCACTTCGATGTTGGACTTGGAAGATGACAGCTGCACGTCCTTGTCCTCATAACCGAAGAAAGAGAACGAAAGCACCGGGCTCGTTCCCTTGACTTTAATGGAGAATTTTCCGTCCACTCCGGTAGAAACCGCATTGTCAGTTCCCTTTTCCACCACGAACGCTCCTGCCATAGGAGAGTTGTTCTCGTCGAACACGATTCCGGTGTAAACCAGTGCCTGTGCCTTGGCTGCCGTTTTTGCAGCTGGAGCCGGCTGAGGTTTATTGGCTACTACGGAAATGTTCTTTCCATTGACCTTATAAGATACATTCTGTCCTGCGAAAATGCGGTCGAGCGCATTCTCGATTGACACATTCTTGACCTGTACTGTCACATGCTTGTTTATGTCAATGTCATCTGTTCCGATCGTGAACGAGTAATGGTACTCTTTCTGCAGATATTCCACTGCCGAGCGTACACTTACATCCTTCAGCGACATAGAAACCTGCGCATTGGCTGATACCGCAAACAGCCACGAAAGGGCTGTTGCGATGACAAGACAGCACAACTTACTACATCTTGAATAATTACGCATAAATTGGTTATTAATTAAACGAATAAAATAATTTCAGATTTGACCCGCCGATGAATATTTTTCAATTCGCATTTCTAATTTGCTGATATATAATAGGTATTGTCCATCTGCAGGACTTTCATGCCTCCATCCACACTGAGCGCCTTGAGTATATCGAGCGGCGACTCGTCATTCACGAACGACGCATAAAAGCGTTTTCCCAAAAGTGACTTGTTGCGGACCACGACTTCGATTTCGAACTGGCGCTGGAGTTTCATTATTATATTCTGGAGTGTCTCATCATTGAAATACAATGCTGTACGCTCTGTCCAGGACACGTATTTTTCCGGCTGCATGCAGGTCCGCGTGACCTTTCCGTTCTCCAGATCGGCCTTGACCACCTGTCCCGGGGTGATTTCTACGGACTGCCTGATTCCGGATACTGTAAAATCCATATCTACAGCACCTTCCACCAATGTCAGTTCTGCTTCCGTGGACTTGGGATATGAGCGGAAATTGAAAACCGTTCCCTTCACCTTGACATTGACATTATTGGAAGACAGTATGAACGGATGCCTCTTGTCTTTTGCGACCTCCGCGAACACTTCTCCTGATGTGAACACCTGACGTGTGCGGCCTGTGAACTCACTCGGATACAGAAGCCTGGATTCGTTGTGAAGCCAGATTACCGTACCGTCCGGAAGCAATACTGATTTTTTTTCTCCATAGGCCGTAAGCACCTCCACCCAGTTCACGGTCTCGTCTTCAGAGCGAGGCACGACGTTAAGGACCACTGCCAACACGACAGCCGCCGCTGCGGAAATGATGCCGGCGACATAAGGCCACACTCGCCTTTCACGACGGATTCCATCCTCCCCTGACAATGCGCTTTCTTCTATAGCCGCATCCAGCCGGGCTTTCACCCTTGCTTTTCTTACTTCAATATCGTAATCGTTATAATCCATTTTCAAGTCCTTTGCATATGATACGCAGGACTGGTGCTTTACCCTCAACCGTCTGGTGAGTTTTTTTTCCGCGTGGTTTCCTGTGTGAATTTTAGCGGACGAAAAGATTGCTGCGTGGATTGCCGCGAGCGAAAAGGGAGGTTTTTCACATAGAATCCCCACAAAGTTTCTTCTATATCTCCTCAATGTTTTCGAAAAGATTCCAAAAAAACTCCACCTGTACTTGTTTTTTCAAAAATTATCCTTACCTTTGCGTTCCACTTCACAAAAAACCGGAGTGGGCGAAATAAAATTCGACATTGGAGAGATGGCAGAGTGGTCGAATGCGGCGGTCTTGAAAACCGTTGATCTTAACGGGTCCGGGGGTTCGAATCCCTCTCTCTCCGCAAACAAATTGAAGCTCAGCGCTTTGCGCTGGGCTTTTTTCGTGCAAGGCCGTCGGGAGCCCCGCTCCTGTAAGGTACTGCAAAGAAAAAAAAGCCCAAAAGGCCATCAGGCCTTTGAGCTTCAATTTGTTTAGCACCGCCCCGCCGCGTAGGCGATGAGGGATGTGACGCACCCGGTGCGGCAAATCCAGACAATATCCCATTTTTTGAATTTCGGTCGCAAGCGGACTTGTGCGGTTATGAGTGGATTTGTGCGGATGAAATCACCTTCGCGTCTTATCACAAATGACAGTTACTTTCCAATATCCAGTTTTAAAACTCCCGATACGTTCCAGATAACCAGACTTTTTGAGGAATGCAATCTCGCGTTTAGCCGTAGTAGCGGGAAGACCAGTCTTTTCACAAAGCTTTCCAATACTCAGGCTTTTGTCCTCAGCAAACATTTGCAAAATCAGCTCCTGTCTTTCGGTTAAGTTTATTGGTCCATTTACTGGTCCATTTACTGGTCCACTTACTGGTCCACTTATTGGGTCAGGTTGAACATGTAAGGTTAATTTCACCTGCATCAGTTCCGGTTGTTCCTGAAGTTCTGGCTTGAGCCAGTGCTTTTCATTCCAAGCATTGAGAATGAGTGGAAAGCCAGAGCCGAGGTTCTCACCATAGCCAATCATTCGAAACATATTCTGCATTCGTTGGTTCCTGGCTTTGGACTCTCCACCATGATAAATCTGCTCTAACGGCAATTTCAACAGACCAGGATTGGTAAGAACGATACGGTCATCATACTTTTCAATTCTCAGAAGTCCGTTCACCATGAAATCAGCATGTATTATCATGTTTGTCACCGCCTCGCGTACCGCCTTATGCTGTGGGGTGTCGTCATTTCTAACAACTCCTTCCATATTGAACGGGCGCGGCAAGTCACTTGTCAGTTTTGGCAGAACCGTCCTTATAAAGTTGAAAAGGTTGTTTTCCCATGTTCCATCATACGTAAGACGGTCGCTATATCGCTGGTCACCAATCAAATGAGACTTATCAATATAGTCCATACGCAAGTTATCAAACCTTTCCCTTACCGGCAGGCCTTTACCGAACATCAACAGACCTGCCATCGTCAATCCTTCCACTCCATCCTTGCGGTTGACGGCATAACCACCAAGTTGCTTTAGGAATTCCTTATTGTCAAGTCCATTCCAAACATGGTCTGGATTACTTGTCTTGAACATGATACGATATCGCTCCAGGGTCGGGATGTCGACATCATCCATCGTGTAATACTCCAAAATCATTCGGTCGTTACCGGCTTCATTAGCGTCACGGAGCATCATCTTCAATTCTTGCTCCGAACAGTGATAGTCGCCTTCATGATTACGCTTAAAGGTTCCTTTCGACAGGTTGCCGTTGATGTAGATGGGACGTATGGTATAATCTGCACGAGGCACGTTAATGGCAACAATTGCTTTGCCTTCGACATCTATGGTTTGAACATCGTCATCTTTCAAGAGGTTTACATTAACCTTCTCCTTGTTATTGACAATATCCCACAAGTTCTTACGAATCTTATCAGCATCGTCAACACCGATTATTTCAAATCGTTTGGATTTATCCGGCTCGTCCATGTGCTCCACCACACCCAGCAGTATTGTTCCGCCGTATGTGTTGGCGAAAGCTGAATAGGTCTCCCAAAGTGAAGCCGGCAAGCCCTTTGACGCCTTCTTGCATTCGAGCGTTACACGCTCACCACCATATAGAAGTTTATGTATATCCATGACTCTTATTTTCAACAAATTTATAAATACAACTATATTTCTCGATATTTCAGATGATAAATATTATTCCAGTCTTTCTCCATCTGATAAAATTCGGTCTTTCCATCAGAGAGAATACTTCTAACCGTGTCGATATCCCGCTTAGGGCAATTCATTCCGAAAAATACTCGTGAAACACATGATCCATCATCAAGTTTAATGGGAATAAAATCCTCTTTGCGATTAGGCGCAAATGATATTAAACGCACTTCGTTTTCATACTCCCAAGCATTGCATTTCTGAAGAAGGCCTATATCAGTCGTCATCTGTTCACTTTTAATTGACAAAGCATCAGTACCGTATTTTACCTTGCGAAAACGAAGAACTGAATCATCATTCGTCTGATTCATGAATTTATCAGAGAATCGATACTCCAAACACATTCCGCGATGGCTATCTGCATAATGCGACCACATTAAGATATTAGATACAGGCTCCGAATCGGTCACATCAAGTTGATTATTCACGAAACAACGTATTCGAACATTTCCCATCGCTTCCAGCATAGGCTTTATATGCTTTCTTCCCTTGTCATTATTTTGGTTATAGTAATCTAACCATTGAAGATAAATGGTATCGAACGGATCATTCATTACTTTCGGATGGCTGACAGTAATTTCCTTGTTAATTATGTCCTTCAACGAATATTTACTCATAGGCCTGAAGGACAAGAGGTTGTCACAGTCGTCGTCAGATTTAATATTGAATTGCATAGCGAGGAACCGATTATAAGCATTTACAGAATCCGCATAACGATCGGAATGCGCGTATATCTCTCCAGCTTGAGGCCATAACTTCCTATAGAACCTATCACAGAGACCAAATATAATTGATATATCATCGGCGAGGTGTACTGCTCTATCTATTTCACAGACAGACTTATTCCATTCATTAAAATGCTTATAGTAAACAGCCTTAAAGAACGGAAGAACAAAGTCCGGCAGGCACTGATAGCTACTCAGCAAATCTTCAACTGCTGAGATATCACTATGTTCCTCAAGGATTCTATCAAATTGAGTCTTAATCTTTTTCAATTCTTCAAGACCGAGATTCTCCATGTCTGAAATCATTTCGAGTTACTCTTTGTTTTTCAGGAATGAGTTCTTTAGTTTATATAGGGTGACGCCTTTGTAAGAGAAATACTTAGGGCCTTTGCAGACACCTGATTTACTTACGCTGTTTTCTGGCATGTTTTCCGCTGTAAATTCTGCCAGCGTCATGGCATTGCCGCCGTATTCAACCTTATTGTCTTCCAAGACCGTCAGTTCCTGGCCCGTTGGAGTGTATGTGATACGATCTCCAACATTGACACCATGTTCTGCCAGGTTGAATGAACCATAATTTGGATCGAGTGTGCTCGCATCATCGAACAACTTATCCTGAGGCATCGGCTTAATCATGGATTCGATGTAAGCGATTTCATCTGGCGACAAGTTGTATTTGGCGTATAGTTCTTCGTCGGTCCATGGCTTTGACCAGTCTTGGAGAGGAACGAACTGAAAAACATCACGACTGGTATGTTGCGTTCTCTTTTTAATGGACACTAAATATCTGAAAAAGCGAGTTTGAATGTATGAAATAGCATTCAATGCTTCTTCTTTTGTATTAAAGCCGCCATTAAATCCAATCACAAGATACGTAACTGAGCAAACAGATCCTGGTTCTCCATAGAAAGGTTTTCCCAATACCACAGTATCGTTACCAGACCCGCCGGCATTTGGTACAAATATTTTATGTAGATATAGCGCCTGCTTATTTTTAGGTATGTCAGATTCTTTAATCCACCCATACCCAGATGAATCCATTTGTCTATTAATATAGAACTTAACGCAATGTTCAGGGTCTTGAGTCTTTGAATATCCTTTCCAATTAGTACCAAGAATGCTTTCCCCACCGACTTTAGCTGTAAAATAATCCCTAGGACTTATTAAAGATGAGAAAGAATGAGAAAGAGTATAATCTTCACCCTCAATCTTGATAATTTCGCCTAATATGCTTTCGGCGTGAGCGTCCCTTATAACAATTCCTGTTTTAAGCGAATTGAGCTTACTCTTTTTGTTTATGATACTTCCTCTCTGGTGTATAATATGTTCACAAACACCATCATAGCTTTCACTATAAAGGAAATAATTCACACCGCCTTTTATCTCCACACCAGGGAAGCACTCGCTTGCATCAAGGAAGTCAGTCAGTTTAATAAAGTGATTACTATTAATCATCATATCAACCCAATCGCTATTAATTCCCTGTCCATCTTTAGTCATCCATCGACTCGGCGTAATCATAGAAATATATCTTGGGTGCAACCTCCTCGCTATTTCAATAAAATACTGATAAATAGATCCCGCATATGCGCTTGTTGATGAAAGTGCAATCTGATACGGTGGATTGCCCACCACTGCATTGAATTTCATATATTCTTCTAATTCGTCGTTGTTCCAATAATTCTTACCGTCGTGCATCTTCTTGATAAACATATCACTCTGGTTTGTGATTTTGTTTATCAAGTCCTCAAAATAGCGAGCATTGACCTTTGCCCGGCGGAAACCCCCAAGCGTACGTTTGGTTATACTCTTCGCCATCTCTGTCTTACAGATGACGAATATGTTATCTTTCAAGACATTGTCCCAAATCTGATTTTGAATATCGACAGGAACATCTGTAGTCAGCATGTGGCTGTCTCTGTAGTCCTTGAGTTTCTCCGCAAAGACACTATATGCCATATAGAGAGGATAGAGTCCCGTCTTGGAGTTGATTTCCAGTATTCTGGTATTCCTATCCTTAAAAACTATGTCCGTAACTTCTCCGTGATCAACAAAGCGAGGTGCGACAGACTCTGTCTCCATAGCCTCATCGAAGAATACATATCCACCTATGCAGTCCCCGATATGCATATTCACGACTCGCCATGGAGTAAGCACCGTTTCCTTGTCCGGATTGCGGAAGTAAGAAAATATCCTGGACACGGCCTTCACTCTTTCCATCGGAGCGAGCTGGTCAGCTTGTCGCACAAGGTCCCTATAGTTACGTCCGACAGCACGGAACATATCAGGGTCGTAATACGGAATAAATTCTTTGAAAAGATCCTTGGTAACACCTCGCGGCATGAACTCTTCCCAGGACTGATTGTCTATCAGTTCTGCAAAGTTGTCGAGTGTTATATCTTGACTTTCATCTTTAAGTTCAGCGCCATACATAAGAAGAGGAAGGCGGATGGATATGCCACGAAGTATTGATATCGCCGCATCCGCATTTTTCTTTTTCTCTTTAGCGTCTTCAAGTCTTTTCCTATCTGCGTCGGTGAGTTCCGCTTTCCTTTTCTTATTGATTCTTTCTATCTCCGCATACTGTTCATTGGTAAGTCCAGTCTTAGCCATATCCACATCGGTAGAACTATGATTGGCCTTTGTCGCGCCAATGATCTTATGGAGGCCTTGGAACTTGGCAAGAGCTTCAGCATCGAGCTTGCGCAGCATTTCCTGGTTATATAATCGCGAGTCATCGCATCCGTTCCTGGTTACCCGGCTAATATAGGCTCTCTTCAGTTGCTCAAGCATACTTTCGACATTGAAAGTAGCCATCTTTGTTCCATTATATCCGATGACAGGGCAGAAGTTCAGGAATTCCCCGAGCTTGACTCTGTCAGATTCATTTGCAGTTGTTCTCGCACTTACTCGTGCAGTATCTGCAAGCACCTTGAGAGTCCTGTCCGGGGCAAAGTCAAACACATAGCAGTTCTCTTTTCTGCGGCCATCCCTCGTCGTGTAAGGGGTCTGTACGCGGAAAATAGTCTGCATATATGCTTTTGCATCAGTATTATGTGAGCCGGAAAGCATCATGACAGCCGTCCACGGCTTCACGGACACTCCTGTAGTAAGTTTACCACATGAGAGTGTAATCGTCCTCGTATCTTCCGGATTGTCTCCCATAGCATTCTCCACAAGCGAGAGTGCATTGTCATCAGGGACATCTTCATCACCATCACCTGCAACATTGACAATCTGGAATTGACCGAAGATATCATGCTGCTGCAGAAGCGCAGAAAGGGCTTTCGCTTCCTTAACTCCCGAGATCATCCATAGTGTGTGGCGGAAATTGTTCCTGAATTCAACCGTCGAGAACGGATAATTGCTGTCCGGATCGTATTTGACAATCAGATCAAGGAAACCCTTCACATGTTCTTCATGGACGAATTTGCCAAGCGCTCCCTCCGGCATTGCTCTGTGATCACGTTCAATGTCTCCTGTCCAAGTTCTGAAAAATTCTTTGAAATTAAATGCCGAATCTTCTACGTCATCAAATCCAGCAAGAACTTTACCCAAGTCAAACGTGAAAATGTTAAGCCGAGGAAGCCCCGCATAAGGATTAGGATCCCCGAAGTGATTCAAGTCCCAGTCTGATTTGGCTTTCTGCTCCATCACATAGTCCCAGGTAAAAATTTCATCTTCCCTATAGTCTTCGAGGAGATTGAACGGCGTTCCTGAGAGATTGAGAATATGGGTATTATCGTGTTTGAGAAGAGCGATTACATTCTGGCCAAGTTCCGTCTGGGTTCCCTCATGAGCCTCATCAATGATTACCATATCATATTTGGCGGCAAATATAGCTGCGTTCTTATCGTACTTGCCTCCTGCCAGCTGAGCGCCACGAAGGTCTTGCATTGATGCAAAATAAACATAGTGAGCCTCAGGGTTTTTCTTTGCCGCTTTTTCGAGATATTCAAAGGACTCCCCCATTTCGCGGGAACCATAAGTGTATCCATCCAGCATTCCGAAGATTTTGCCGAAGTCTTCAAACCACCCCTTATCCACGACAGGTCTATGCGTAACAATGATAGTTCTGTGGTAATGACATTCTTTCACCACCTGAAGCGCAGTCAGTGTCTTTCCAAAGCGCATTTTCGCATTCCAGAGCATCGCCTTTCCACCGCTGTTGAATTTCTTGATGGTCTTGTCGATGGCTTCTTGCTGCTCCGGACGGAATACTATAGTTTCATGTATCGGGACGATTTCACTTGAACTGATAGCGCTGCGGCCTTCCTTGACAGCTTGAATTGCTTTCAATGCAGTCTCCACACTACATTCAAACCATTCTGTCCCCTGGCTCTGCGTGCTGAAACTGTGTCTCTTTATTCCGGAACGCAGCAGAACATTGTGGACTTCCTTGTCATTGAATGTCGTGAACACTCCACCTCTTATAGATAATGTCAATTCCGTATGTTCAAGTTTATAACTGATGCCTGCAGTCCGCGTATATTGGTCTATTCTTTTACGAGCCGCATTGTTTAATTCTTTGCAGTTCGGCAGCAGTGAGGAATCAGTAGCCTCCTCAAGTGTTGCTTCACCGATCTTCACACAGCCTCTGTGGGCGCTGTCGTTGATGGTGAAAATGTAGATTAACTTAGCGTTTAGTGTCGAATAATACTGCATAAGTTACTTGTTTAAAAGGTCTATAAATCTTACAGTCTTTCCCTTCTCCCAATCCTTCAGTATGCAATATATGCCGTTGTGCTTGGTGATGTCACCTTTTTCACAACCTGTGCATTTAGTGATAGTTTTCTTGCTTTCTCCAATCAGATTATACTCCTCTTGTACTTCTTCATAACAACTTCCGGGTATCACACCCTTCAGGCCATCCATCTGCCAGAGATTCCATGATATAATCTCAGCAATCTTTTCCCCCTGAAGTTGAGTCGGCGTCTTGCCGAACTTTTCCTTGTAATAATCAAAGAAGGTGTATAGCATAGCCTCGCGTGCAAGTAAAAGATTATCGCCTTGCCATTCGAAGCCATAAGTATTCTGGTATGCGATTGTAGCCCATTTAATCCATTCGCGTACATTGTCGACATTTTCGCTGACAACGCGCAGCTTTCTATCGAGAATGCCGATACGTTCCTTGATTGGAATATCCATTCCAGAGACGACTCCATACCGGCTGACCAGATATGGAGCTTCCCCGCAAGCCATTTCCAGCCTAGTGTCTTTCACATAATCCTGCCATGTTTTTCCGTCCGGAGTCGGGAATGAAATTTTCCCAGTTGCACTCTCCCAAGTATTATCGTCGTTTTCAATGTTGAACGGTGACGTGCCAGAAAACCAGGCTGCATCTATGAGATTATTCTGCTTGTTGCAAATCCATGCTGGAGTGAATACTTCTGCTTTATCTCTGGAACGGTATTCTTGCTCCGCCTTGGATTTATTGACTCTTGGGCGCAGCAACATGCCATTTTCTCCAGTAATGCGCTCAATATTTATCTCATCCCACTCTTGATAACCTTGCCCCATAGGCGCATAATTATCTGTCGCCCACATAATATTATGAACATCCTCATTTGTCGTCTTTGTCCGATCAATCAGGAGGAGTTCCAATAGTTTAGGATCTTCGTTATATATTACATTTTCTTTTATATCAGAATTTTCGCTCATCTTGAAAAACTAATGATTCGTTCTTTTACAAAAATAACGAATTTTCAACACTTTCCGTAAAATTAGTCCGGTATTATATGCAACCTCATGCAATCATATTAGCAGAAAAGATCTCCTCATTCCGCAACTCGACTGCCGAGTAATGTAATGATAATGAAAATACTGACAACAATGTGTAGCAACCACATTATCATCAGTATCTTGCACACGTTAGTCAAGTTAATAACGTCATCTCAGTTACTTGAGACATTTGAGTTATTCAACACCGTTTTTGACAAAGTGATTTCCATATCACGTCATTCCCGCTTCAATATTTCCTCCAGAAGCACGTCCGCGATGTCCACTTGGCGCTCTCGTTGGTCGGGTGTGGCACTGCTTTCAAGGATGTCGGCTTCAAAAGCTTTTGTGTCATTGTATTGCTTATAGAAGTCCGTGATGAATTTCTGCCTTTCATCTGTATTTCTCCTGCCATATACGCTTAGTTTACGGGTTCTTATCTTTATCAAGAAGGGAAGTCAGTTCTTCCTCCACTTCTTCTATACTTGGAAGAGCCGATTTTAAGTTTTCAGGTATAGCCTTGCTCAACTGGTAATCGCTGATGCCTATCGGCTGGTCGTAGCCTGTCAATGCGTATTGCGCTACAACTTCGTCTTTCCCCTTGCACAGCAACAACCCGATAGTCTTGTTGTCATTCTCTCCCCTCAGTTTGTCATCCACTACATTGATGTAGAAGTTCAGTTGTCCTGCATACTCCGGTTTGAATGGGGTCGCTTTCAATTCCACTACGATGTATGCGTGCAGGGGGATGGAATACAGAATCAAGTCTGCATAGAAATCGCTGTTCCCGACTTGAAAATGTTTTTGTCGGGCAACGAAAGCAAAGCCATTGCCCATTTCCAGCAAGTAACGGGTGACGTGCTTAACCAGTTGTTCTTCTATGTCCCTTTCGTCTGCATTTTCCTTAGTTCCAGCCAAGTCAAAGATGTACGGGTCTTTCAGAAGGTAATTGGCAAGGTCGCTTTGAGGTGCAGGAAGCGTGGATGTGAAATTGTTTACCTTATTATTGCTGATTTGTCTGCTATACAGATTGGTTTCAATTTGTATTTTAAGAACATTGCTGCTCCAGCCCATTTCCACGGACTGTTTCATGTACCAATAGCTTACACCCAATGGAAGCGAACTGTTAAGCATAATCACATGGCTCGCCCAATTGGTTCTTGCAACAGGTGATGCCATAAATATGTTTTCTATATCCTTAATTTCCATACGGTAAATGTCGGATACGGTTCTGGCAACATTATGAATTTGTGCAAGAGGTTCTTGCGTGATTGTAATTTCTTTGTTATCAATAGATTGAATTTGCGCAAGAGGCTCTTGCGTAAATTGCACATTGTTTAAGTAGCATACTTCGTCTGCAATTTTCTCCACGCTTGGAGCTATCAGCTTTGCGTCCGTTTCAATGAAATTCTGTAATGTTCTTAAAGGATACGCCTTTGCAAACTGACACATATAGGTAAGGTTGCGTTCCGAATAGCCTTTCTTTTCAGGGAAATTTAGCCGGATAGACTTTGCCAACTGTTTGATGGTTTTGCTTCCCCATCCGTGCAGTTGCTGATGATAGAGAATATAGTTGCCCATTTTCCAGTAATGGAACAACATTTGCGCATTGGCTGCGACAATCAGTCTTACTTGTGCCTGTTCTATTTCCGAACCGACTGCGTGTATGAACGCATTTAAGTCCGTTTTTTCTATGTTGGATTCCTTGTTGTTCATATTGTGATAATGGTTTCTGCAAATATACTTATTGATAACTGTTTATGAAACTAATTGATACTTTTATAGTTGATTAAATTTGTTCATGGCGTTTGCCCTGATGTCATCTGCTATGTCAATGTAGGGTTTCATGGCTTTGTAGTCACTGTGTCCCGTCCATTTCATGACCACCGGTGCCGGAATTCCGAGTGCCAACGCATTACAGATGAAAGTCTTTCTTCCGGCATGGGTACTTAACAATGCGTATTTGGGTGTGGCTTCATCTATGCGCTCATTTCCCTTGTAGTAGGTTTCCCGTACAGGTTCGTTGATTTCCGCCAGTTCGCCCAGTTCTTTCAGATAATCGTTCATCTTCAAATAACGCAGCGCATAAAACGTTAATACTCAATAGAATAACCATTTTCAGAGTTGGAATTTTGATAACTCTGAAAATGGCTATATTATTGACACTTAATGCTTTATAGGGTGCGCCAAATGGCCGCCGCAACATCGCCGTGAAACTGCTATACTAAGTAATACTTAAAACGCTTACTAAACAAGGTTACGACGGAACCACTCACTGAAGATAAGGTCGCTGATATGTTTCTTACCGTCAGTTTCGGCTATAACTCCAAATTTCATCAAACTTCGGCAGGCAGTCTGGATGGAGCTTGCCGAGCCTACGTCGTGCAAACAACGCCGCATTCCTTCCATTGAGTATGTGCTTGCAAAGCTGAGTGACATACGGAATTATGACAAACGGATTTCTGAAAAAATTTTCCATTATTATGCGATTTTACATTACGTCTTTTAACATTATGCAAAATTACATAATTTCTGGACAAATACAAGAATGCCCAATAAAATTAAAACAGACAATGGCCGCAACTAAATCACTATGCGAATTTTATGGCGGTCAATTCTTTCGCAAAATGATTCACTCCTTTCTGAATCTTATCAATAGTCCTTCTGCTCGGCTTGCGTCTGCCATGCAGATAGTGACCGAGTTGTGCTTGACTGACACCTGTAAGTTTTTCTAGACCAGCAAGAGAGAATATCCCAGCTTATCCAAATTCATTTTACAGTTAATCGGCATTGCCGGAACTTCATTGCCGGGTAGAGACAGAATCCGCTGCGGGCACAATATTCTGTCGGCTCGGCAATTCCATTCTCAATCAGCCAGTTATATACCCACGGGTAATTATTCGTGTCAATGAACTGCGTCCCCTGCGGGAGCACGATGGAATCTGGCAGATTAACCGTGATCGCCGGTATCGACGAAATAAATTTCAACACACACTACTGAAGGCAAAGGGTGACATCTGCATACAAATATATGGTATTTGTTGACAATCGCAAAATAACTTTCAACTTCTTTTCGATAATTGTTGAACAATGTGCTATATTTGCGGAAGCAAGTTATGTTAAAGCACAATCGGACAATCATTCATGTGGAGGTCAAGGACACCCATGAACACTTTTACTTTGGGTCAGTTGCAGCAATGTACGAAGACTCCAGAGTAAAGAACCTGTTGAAAATCAAGTACCAGACATTCAGGACAAAGCGCATTTCTGAAGAGAAGCCGTTCGAAAACGAGTTCGTGATCGTGCGGAAAGGCAACCTGAACACCATCGACCACAGCCGGTCCATTTAGAATATTGGGAAAAACTCGCTGACTTCGCGGTCCGGCCAGGACGAAGAATCCGATTCTCACGACCAAGAATCTGATTTACACGGAAAAGGAGCATTCGTACAAGAAAATCTGCAACCACGTCACTTTCCGGAGAGAACCGTGACATTGACCAGAGATCACAACAGTGTGATGGCGTTGATGTTGCGGCCGCAGTCGGCTCCTTCGCGACGGGCAGAGAAGAAATCGGTGTCATTGTAGGTACAGATGCCGCAGACCTGGATGTTGGACTCTGCCACTCCGCATTCCAGAAGCGTGATGCGGCAGACTTCGAAAAGGTCGATATGATGGCCACCCTCGAGACTGCCCTCAGTACGCGGACCGCGGAACGACCAGATTTTATCCACCGGGAAACCGGACGCCTTGAAAAGCTGCGCCACATCTTCGCCTACCTGGAAATTGTCGATACAGATACCCGGGCCGATGACGGCACGCATATCCGAAGGCTTTGCACCATAATTCTTTATCATTGCCAGAACCGTCTGCGCAGCTATCTTGTTGATAGTTCCACGCCAGCCGCTATGGGCAGCCCCGACACACCGTGACACAGGATCATACAGCAACACCGGAATACAGTCCGCCGTACGCACACCTATAGCCACATTCTTCAGATTAGTCACCAAGGCATCCACACCCTCCAGTTCCTCTCTGGAATAATCAGGCCTGTCGATGACAGCCACATTGGCAGAATGAGTCTGATGCGGCTGTATCACCGGATACGGAAGCTCCGAATCACGCCTTGTCGTAAACGCCTCTACACCCTCTCCCAAATTATATCTAAGCAAATCCATAAATTCCTCACTATCAAACAAATTCGCACAGCATCATAGCTGCACTTCTATCCTCGCCACGAAAACGGCAGGGCCCTGAAGCCACACATTATCTGCCGTAAAAGGCAATGTTTCATTTCCACGCAAACCCGTTTCTTTCTGACACGAAGCCAAATCCGGATGCGGAACGAAATCCACCCTCAAATCAGCGATTCTGGCATGAACGCGCGCAGAAACCTCCACGGGACCAGAACTATTGGAGCATCCGCCAAGGACACCGCGAATCCAGGAAGCCATCGACGAAGCCACTATACCGGTGCCACAGGCAAGTGTCTCATCCTCAACGCCTTTCTCGTAAGTCCTCACATCGATATCCAGATTCCCGTCAGGCAGAAAATCATTGACACGGACAAAATTCACATTGACACCCTGAGGCGCGAACCTCGTATCATAACGCAGACCCCTGCCGGCTCCCACTACGTCACACTCCCCAACATCCTCCACGAAATGCACGAGATGCCGCGTGCCCGTATCGAGAAAAACATCCGGAAACATCGCACCCGTCTTATTCTCATAAAGGGCGGCGCACTGCACATCCTTCATCTTCAGACGCACAATTCTCGGCTCCGCAGAAAATGCCTCCACAGAGTTTTCAAGTTCTGCAACATGCTGACCGTCAGGCGCTTCAAACACGAAACTTTCATAGCCCAGGTCAGCAGCAAACGCCACGATACAACGTCCGCCGTTGCCGCACATCATTCCGCCCGAGCCATCGGAGTTATAATACCGCATCCGGAAATCCGCATCCGAACTCCGCTCAAGCACCATCACTCCATCCGCCCCGATACCGGTATGACGCTCGCACAGCCGCGCAATCTGCCCTGCAGAAAGGTCAATGTCAATGTCCCTTCCGTCAGCAATCAGAAAATCATTCCCCGCTCCGTGATATTTGTAGAAAGTCATCATCGCAACAAATCTTCCAGCTCCACAGAAGCATCTGTCTTGCCGTCCCTATATTTCACAATTACAGGAGTATAGAGACTTATCCCCGCTTCAGCACCAGGCCCTTTGGTCACCGGTCGGCTTCCGGCCACCACTACTGCTCCGGCTGGAACAGTAAGTCTTCCCGACTCATCAGGACGTATAAATCCGCCATTCACGGCATCATAAAGCGCTGTGGACCTGTTGATTATAACACCAGAGCCGAGCACTGCGCCCTCTTTTACCAACACACCCTCATACACCCCGCAATTACCGCCGATGAAGACATTGTCCTCGACGATTACCGGCATTGCGCCGACAGGCTCCAGCACCCCTCCGATCTGGGCGGCAGCGGCGATATGCACATTCTTTCCGACCTGTGCACAGGACCCCACAAGAGCGTGGGAATCAATCATTGAACCGGCATCGACATAGGCGCCGATATTCACATAAGCGGGCGGCATCATGATTACCGAAGGAGCGAGATACGCACCGCGGCGCACAGAACTGCCACCAGGCACAATACGCACCTTGTCCTCGACTGAAAATTTCCTTACCGGAATAGTATCCTTGTCAATGAAAGAGAACTCCCCTTCCGACATATCTGCGAGCTTGCCCAGACGGAACCCACTGAGAATCACTTCCTTAATCCAGGAATTGACTATCCATTCCCCGTCTTTTTTCTCTGCAACCCTGATTTTTCCGCTTTCCAAATCAGCGCAGACCTGCAGAAAACGCTCCATTTCATTTTCCATATTCTCTTCTTATAAAAAGGTAACTCTTACAGAAGTCCCAGACCCGACATGACTTCCTTCAACAATTTCTCCGTACTCCCGACAGCAGGCGTGAGAGGAAGACGCATCTCATCCTCACAGAGCCCCAAGAGTTTCAGGGCAGCCTTGGCCGGAATCGGATTGCTCTCCACAAACAGTGCGTTGTAAAGAGGCATCAGCTTGTCATTCAAACAGATAGCCTTCCGCAGATCACCAGCGAAAACAGCATCCACCAACTCCTTCATCATCTTAGGAGCCACATTTGAAGCCACGCTGATGACACCGTCGATTCCACTCGCCATCAGAGGCAGAGTCTGGTCATCATTGCCGCTCAGAACCGTGAAACCGTCCGGAGCCTGCCTCTTGATATCCACGATCTGGGCCACATCCCCGGAAGCCTCCTTGACAGCCACGACATTAGGCACATCATGAGCCAGCCTCAACGTCGTCTCCGCCTTCATATTGGTTCCGGTACGGCCAGGGACATTGTACAGGATCACATCCCGGTCAGTTTCCTGAGCAACCGCCTTAAAATATTGATACAGACCTTCTTGCGTAGGCTTATTGTAGAACGGGACCACCACCAGGTACGCCTGCACGTCCAAAGAATCCAGCAGACGCATATTGCGGACAGTTCCTGTCAATGAATTGGAACCCACGCCGGCCACCATAGGAACCCCCGGCGCCATCTCACGTGTAATCTGCACCAGACGCACCTTCTCGTCATCACTCAGACAAGGAGTCTCAGCAGTCGAACCGAGCGGCACTAAAAAATCCACACCGGCCTCAATCTGGCGGGCCACAGTAGCGCGATAAGCTTTCTCATCGACTTTTCCATTCCTGAACGGAGTCACCAATGCCGTTCCCAAACCTTTGAATTTCATTGACATATAAATTATAAGGTCAAACTTCCACCGATAAACAGTTCACGGAACTCATAGACATTACTCTGCCTGCCGGCATCCTTTGCCAAATCATCAGCCATACCAGCCGCCAACACGGCCCCTTCCGCAAATCCCTGACGCGAAAAAGCCTCGTGCTCGAGAGTAATCCTGTCGCATCCACCCTCGAAGCCGACAGTATGTATGCCGGCAAGTTCGCCGACCCTTACGGACGCGACATCCGTCTTCACGCCCATATTCAGGTCAATGTCACGAGCCAATGTCTTGGCAGTTCCGCTCGGCGCATCTATCTTATGGCAATGATGTTTCTCCACTATATACGGGGCATAGCCGCCAGACTTTGCAAGAAGCTTGGAAACCAAGTCCACAGCAGCAGAGAAGACATTGACACCGACCGAGAAATTGGAAGCCCAAATGAGAGGCGTACCGCATTTTTCGAAATAGGCAAACACCTCATCTGCAATATCATACCATCCCGTCGTACCTACCACCGCAGCCTTGAAATTCTCCGCGATGAATTTGTAATTTGCCCTGAACGCCTCCGGCACGGTAAAGTCGATGCAGACACTTTCTGATGCCACAGTCTTGTCAGCAGACGTTATATCTTCCGACACGCCCGAGCACTCTATATTTCTGCTCTTCAGCACGGACTCCACCATTTTTCCCATGCGGCCGTAGCCACTGATAAAAACCTTCATATCTTATCCTGATTTTTCTATCCAAACAATTTTGAATGCAGACGTCCTGCCGCTTCTTCTGCGTATTTCCTGTCTATCACCACGCTCGTGCTCAGAAGTGACGGACTCTGCACAGACATATAGACCGGACAGCCGTCAAGCGCCTCCATAACATCTTCATACACACCCGATTGGGACACCACATTACGTCCCACGACCGAAATCTCGGCCTTGTCCCTGTAAACCATCACACAGAAACGGTTCCGCAGTGAAGAGAGCAGTTCCTCAAATCCTGGCTGGCCTGATTCCAATGTAAGCCCCACCTTGGACTCTGAAGAAGACACCAGAACGGTCTTTACCGGATAGTCCGCAATGCAGCTGAAAACGCCGGCCAACATTGACGAAACTCCTACGATATTCCTGGAGGTAATCTCGAGAAAGTCAATGTCTTCCTTGACCGCAATGGTCTTAGGTCCGCAGGCTGTCTGCTCGTAAGTCACCACAGAACCCGGCGAATCAGGCTTCAACGAATCCAGCACATAGACCGGAATATTCTTCTTTCTCGCCGGCTCGATAGTCAGCGGGTGCAGCACTCTTGCGCCCAAGAACGCCATTTCAGACGCTTCCTCGTAGGAAATCTTTTCCACGCGGGCGGTAACATCCACCTTTCTCGGGTCTGCTGTACGGATACCGTCCACATCGGTCCATATCTCCACACGCTCAGCATCCAAGGCCATACCGAGAATCGCCGCCGTGTAATCGGAGCCCTCGAAGCCCAGAACCGAAGGGGCGCCCTCCACCGAAGATGCTATAAAACCCTGAGTGAGAACCACATCCACACCTTTCGCAGCTTCCGGGACAATGCGTCTGACACCTGCCTGAGTCGCTTCCAAATCCGGCACCGCAGACATATATTGACAGTCGGTAACGATCATTTTACGGGCATCCACCCAGCCGCATCTCAGTCCGTTCACGTTCATTGCCGCAGAAACTATCTTGGAAGAGAGCAGCTCGCCTGTCGAGACGATACGGGCATAACTTCTTGGAGAAAGTTCTCCGATACAGCAGACTCCGTGCACGAAATCGCTCAGCGAATCGCAGATGGCATTCAGGTCGCCAAGACATTGACCTAAAACTTTTTCATCTGCCGACAGCAGTTCAGCCGCAAGGGACAGATGCCTTTCGCGCAGCGGCGCCAAGAGTTTTTCTGCTTTTTCAGCACATTGAGTCTCAGCGACTTCCGCTATATTGCATAGCACCCTGGTAACCTGCGACAATGCGGACACGACCACGAGCGGCTTGTCCGCCATCCTTCCGCGGACTATTTCCGTAACGCGCAGAATCGCATCCTTGTCCTTCACCGACGTTCCGCCGAATTTCATTACTATCATACTACAATCCTCCTGAGAAGCTGTTTTGAAAAATGACCTCTAATTTACAACAATTTCATCAGTAAACAGCCAAGCGTGCAGCGGAAGATTTCTGCGGAACGCCTTGAAACGCACATAACGCGCAGATACATTGACAACACAGGACAATGTCTCATAACACATATCCGACGTGTCCGCCGGCAGCTGACTGTAGCTTACGCTCGCCAAAGTATAATTTTCCCCGTCATCGGAAACATAGACTTCAACACGCTCCGGGACTGCCACATGGTTGTTCCTCTGAGCCATAAATGTAGCTCCCACATAGTGCAGAGGCTGTTTTTCTTCCAAGTCAATGATGATGTCCATATCTCTGATGAAGCCCAGCCAGCGGTCATCTCCATAAGACCAGCCGCCACGCAGACCGTCATTGACGGAAACATCGCCGCTCGCCCTGTATTTCTCGGCATACGGAGTCAGAATCTGCACAGGTTTTCCTACAGCCAGATGCTGCAGCGGCTCGCGGGACTCCATCCTCGTACCGAATTCCTTGTCTATATCGAACGGATTATAGCCCATTTTCTTCAACTCGGCGCAGAAACGCGATGCCCTCTCCTTGAAATTCTCATAGTTCTTGTCCTCTTTCCTGCTCCAGCCCGTTTCAGCAACTGCCAACGCTCTCGGATAGAGCATATACTCCAGATGCTCCGCGGTAGGAATGTATTCCGTCCATGCATTACCCTGAACACCAAGCAGATGTGGACTGTCAATATCAGCATCGTAAGAATATGCCTTGGCAAGAGAAATATAGCCGCCTATAGCTTCCGGCTGATAGATCGGCGCGTCCTGAGTGTAATCCAGGTAATACCAGGTATTCGGAGACATTATGACATCGTGGCCCTGCTCAATCGCGTTCTCGCCGTGCGAAGAACCACGCCAGGACATCACCACGGCATTGTCCGAAAGACCGCCTTCCATGATTTCATCCCAGCCTACCATCTTGCGGCCGTGGGACTCCACTATCTTCTCGACCTTCCGGGTAACCCAGCTCTGCAACTGTGTCACATCAGCCAGACCGTTTTCCGCCATAATCTTCTGACAATGAGGGCATTTCTTCCAAGCAGTCCTCGAAGCCTCATCTCCACCTATATGTATATATTCGGAAGGGAACAATTCCACCAGCTCCGCCATGACATCCTCGATGAAGTCGAAAAGATACTCGCTGCCCGGGCACATGTCAGAATTCATCACCCTTTCCCCATTTTCATCCACACAGGCAAGCTCAGGATAGGCCTCCAGCACTTCCCTGCTATGTCCCGGAATCTCGAACTCCGGAATTATATCTATATGACGCTCAGCAGCATAGGCCACCAATTCACGCACGTCATCCTTCGTATAATAGCCGCCGGAAGCCATCGGACTTCCCTCCTCGGAATAAAAGCATCCAAGTTCACGCCATTGTTTCCAAGTACCGCCGATACGCCATGCCGCCTTCTTCGTAAGCATCGGCCTGGAATCTATCTGGATTCTCCACCCTGCATCATCCATCAGATGAAGATGAAGCTTGTCCATCTTCAGCAGCGCCATCGCATCTATCTGTTTCTCAATAAATTGCCTGTCACGGAAGTTTCTCGACACATCTATCATCAGACCCCTGTACGGAAATCTCGGCCAGTCGTAAACCGCGCAGCACTGCAGTTCGTCGCCACTCGCCGTCATCTGCCTCAACGTCTGCAACGCATAAAAAGCGCCCTTCGGCGCGAGGGCTTTTATGTCAATGCCTTTCTTCCCTATTGTCAATGAATAGGCTGCATCCCGACAGTCCTCACGGATGGAGGCATCTGCATTGACCTTCTTCACGAAATTCCTGTCGCCCAATGTGATGACGATGTCTCCTTTTTCCGACAATGTCCATCCGAGTCCATCCTTCGCATAGTCCTTAAGAGCATCCACGCCTTCACAGTCTGATTTGCAGACTACTTTCAGAGCCGGGTTTTGCTGAAGTGTACAGGTCCCCTCCATCTCGGTCACGGATACCGGAAGCGGCACCACTGCTCGCGGGGAAATGGCCACGGCCAATGTTACAAACAATGTGGTAATAAGCTGTATCATAATTCGTTATATAAAATATTCTTCAATAGAGTCTCATACTGGGACTGAGCCTTTTCCAAGTCGCTCAGCAATACATATTCCCTCGGGGTATGGGCCACGAAAATAGAGCCGGGACCGCAAAGCGAACGGTGAGTGAACTTGTTCATCCTCGGCGTGTCGCTTCCGAATGCCACAGGCTTGGTCCCGATGCCGTCGAAAGTCGTGTAGCGCATCGGGGTATCACCGCCAAACTCCTCTATGTCAATGTCTTCCGACCGCATCTGTTCCATCACTTCCTGCACCATGACATCTGACGCGAAGGTGGTACGGAAATACAGGCGGAAAGAAAGTTCCGGACTGAGGATATTCTGCGGATTGTCAGAAGAGAGCTTGCCGATATTCCAAGTCGTCGGACCAAGCACCTCGTCTTCCGGAAAGTCTGTGCCGCGCAACTTCTCCACAAACTCCACAAATGTGTCCACAGCGCTATGACCAAGTTCAGGATAGCCTGAATGACAGGCTTTTCCGCGAATCGTGACCGAATATGACTTGGTTCCTTTGGATGCGGAGACCATAAGATTGTCAGTCGGTTCCCCCACTATCAGGTATTCGCTCCCGGGGCAGTCACGGTCGAACGCTTTAGCTCCGAACGAGCCTGTTTCTTCACCTGAGAGAAGAAGAAGTCCGAAATCAGTTTCTCCAGACGTGGATTCTGATGCGAGACTGCAGCAGGCGGACCACATTGAAAAGAACTGTCCCTTGGCGTCGCAGCTGCCGCGTCCTGTTATGAGCAGGTCATCCTGTCCTGTTATTTTGCCGTCCGGAAGGGTTTCTCCTGCATTGATTTTCCTGAACTGGGGCGCGAAATACGGCGGCACGGTGTCCAGATGCGAACAAAGCACGACCTTCGGAATACGGGATGTCATCCCTGCATTGTCCCAGCGGAAGAGCAGGTTCAATGTCCCGTCCCCTACTTCGTAACGGGTACAGGTGCACTTCGGATCAATCTCCGGGAACAGCCGCTCCAGAAATTCGGCCAGCCGCCTTTCCTGTCCGCTTGTGGATTCCATGTCCAGTATTTCCTTGAATAAGTCCAGATTCATATTCCTAAACGTATCGGACCCGCAAAACCGCTTGCGGGTCCATAGTTATGCAAAATTAGCAAATTCGCTCCAATTCCAAGTAACAATAAAGGAGAGCGGCCAAAAACTGATTTCGGCAACTCTCCAGTTTACATCATTTTCAGACGATCAGCTAATCCATATATCTGACCGGATTGCTGCGGCCTGCAAACACCCACAGCGCATCTGCGGCAGCGACTGGATTTTCACGTATTTTTTCGCCTTCAAATTCGAACTTTCCGGGAACTTCCTTTGATGCCGACCAACTCTTAGGTCTGTATATTCCGACAACTCGTCCGTCAGCAACTGCTATCACGTAGTCCACGTCTTCTGCTCTTTTCTTGGACAGGCGCCAATATTTTCTCGCGCACTCGTAGGTAGAGCCTCTTCCGTCGGGAGCATGACGCTCCTGGTAATTTTTGGAAATATTAACAGCCAAGAGTTTCTTGCCGAACAGAAACGTACCCTGGAAAATAGGATGATTTGCTGGCATAGTTATTAAGATTTATTGTTTTAGCACCGCTCCTCAAGGCAGGCGGAAAGTGCCTGAACCATTCTCCGATGATTCTTTAGCAAG
>ULUV01015460.1_pt1 | contig 69135 bp, 60 predicted proteins | sample 1958921 | NCBI WGS metagenome assembly ULUV01 (sample SAMEA4835772, study PRJEB28245) | human gut metagenome | biome: gut microbiome; material: fecal sample | place: Denmark | collected 2008
TCAATTCGTTGCGTAATTATTGGACATTTCACGACAGTCCCTATTTTACGATGTTGGTATTACAGGACTGTGACTATGACTTAGAAAAAGTTGAAGCCAAGATGCGAACCCTTTACCCAAGCAGAGGCAATAACATCAAAGCCATCATGCAGCCATACCGACAAATGATGGAACGCCTAAACAAGTCCGAAAACACTTCTTTTTGGGAGGAGATACGCCAGCATTTGTCAATGTAGTGTATCAATACCTCAACCGTATCACTTTAAGATTTAAAAGAAGGTGATACACCGTTACCCAGCGTATCACCTTATGATTTTATCTTAAAAGGAATCTAATATACAACCGCACCTAACAACTTCTCAACATTTGCTGGCACCTCCCAGATAGGAAGCGAATTTTTGCGTCGAAGTCGCATAAACTCTTGCCCTAGTTCAGTAATATGCTTATATAATTCTCTTTCCTGTGCTAAAGATTCCGCAGTAGAGAACCTTGCATTCTCTGGCGAAGAAAGATAATTACTAAGAGTTTTTAAGCTATCTCTCTGTAAACTCATCTCCGTCATAGCGTGATTTCTAATCAACACACGCTGGCTCATAGAGAGTTGTTTATAGGGTGCACCAAGTATTGCATCAATTTCCTTTGAGGAAAGGTTTGCTTTTGTCCCATCTGTATAGATAATGCTGATTCCAGTAAGACGTATTCTCTTTGCACTCCAATTATATATGATTGTTTCCCACGTTCCTGAATGTTCAACGTTTGCATTTATTGGTCCAGTTACTCGTCCTTGGAGCAAACTAGAGTTGCGAATTTCGCAAGAGACGACATCGTCCACCGCATTGTAAGCGTTGCCTTTCCAATCAAGATATTTGATGGTCTTAGGAGAAGTGTTCGTGAATGTCATAGTATAGTCGCAACCAGCAGCACTATTGGGTTTCGATAGTTCAGAACGATGTATGACTAAAATATTAGATGCTTTTTTCCGTGTGTCATCAAGGGACTCCAGCCAGATGTTAAAACTATTTAGCAACTCATCGTTTTCTTTTACAACTCGTGCTTTTGTTAACGAATCTACGATGGACATCCCCTTTTCGTTTAGAATAGCCAACTGATTTGATGCCTGTTTAGCTTTCGTTTCCACACGTCGAATGAAGTCGTTGGAGAGTTTTTCAATCTCCTTCTTTAACGACTCTGAGCACTCCCTTATCTCTATATTCTTGGCGTCAATGAGAGAATTGTCTTGGCAAGAGTCCTTCGATAAGTAGTACAAATGTCCTTTGTAATTAACGATGTAAAAATCGTAATCTTCGAGTCCAATTTCAGATTTAATAAAGCCAATAACAGGGATGTCGGCATTTTCGGCAACTCTTTTCTTATTCAAGCAAGAAAGATAACTAATGCTGCGGAATTCACTCCACTCTCCAGAATTACGTTCTTGAATAATTGAATCTTCACCTAAAGGGACGTAAAGAATCGTCCTTCTCGAGACGGAGATTGTGTGAGTGTCATCTAGGAAATATGGATTATCAACTTGTGCGAACAAACTCTGTGTACAACCCCAGATAAGGAAGAGAAGAAGTGTTACAATCGTGGTTCTATTCATAATTGACAGGTGTTAATCTTGACAAAGATAATGATTTGTTATGAAGTTTCATTTTATATTTCATAGAAAAGCTTTGAAAAACCAGTAAAAAGCTGTATATTAGCTATATACAAAAGCAGATAAATGATGGACAAAGTTGTAATTTTAGCAAGAGTCAGCACAAGCGAACAGGAATACCAGCGGCAGGTGAATGAATTAACGGACTATTGTAATCGTGTCGGTTGGAGTGTTGAGGCGATGTTCTGTAACAAAGTTAGTGGTGCTAAAACCATCGAAGAACGCATAGAGATTCAGGAGTTAATCCAGTACGTTAAAACGCGCGAAATAAGCCGTGTAGTGTGCCTTGAGATTAGCCGCCTTGGCAAGAATACCTTTGAGGAGTTGCGAATCATTCAAACCCTCAACGAGAACAAAGTCAGTTTGTTTGTTAAGAATTACAACTTGGAAATCCTCACCGATGGCAAAACAAACCCAGTTGCCAGCCTCATCTGCACTATTCTGCTTGAAATCGCATCCATGGAACGCCTCACGATTCAGGAGCGGATGACGAGTGGCAGAAATCAGTACATTGCCAAGTGTCGGCAGAACGGCATCAAGATGGGACGTCCAGCTTCATATAGGAAGTCAGACGAAACCTACAAGCAGCAGTACACAAAGGAAATTTCGTTGCTAAAGAAGGGTATCAGTTACCGCAACATTTCGGCTATCACAGGGGCGAGTGTAAACACATTAAGGAGGTTGAAAGCCATCCTTTGATAACCAGCGATTATTAAAAAAACTTATTTTTTTTCAATTATTTTTGGTAAGTTTGGCAATGGACACATCGAAAGTGGTGTACCTGCCAATTTCTTGGCAATAATAAGCCTCAAGGCACTCTTTTAATTTTTACATCACAAAAACTATCAGTTAAGTAGCATTAGTCACAAGGGGCGGTGGCATCCCCTGCCGAACAGACGTCTCCACGTTGCATATTGGCAAATGCAGAAAAGCAAATTTGCCTCATAAGCAGACATTGTTCTGCATTTGAAATATGAATGTATAATGTTTAATATAAGTGATTTAGAACATTATAAACAAGATTTTAGACAGATAGGAATCAACGATACTAACACGATGCTTGGCATCTTGAACGCACTCAACGAAGTGGCAGAAATAACATATTACATAGATAAAAATGAGATTTAAATATGATTAAGAAAGTTAAAAAGACGAGGGAAGAAAAGATAGTCGAAAAAAAGAATGAATTGGCTAAAAAGAAAAAGTAGCAGCAATTTGGACAAGAGTGTCCAGCAAAGACCAGTACAATAAAAACTGTTCAATAGAGTCGCAGATTGAAGGTTGCAGGGCATATTGCGAAAGAAACCATATCCGAATCAATAAGGAATTTGGCGGTAAGAATGAATCAGCAAAAAAGGCAGGCGAACTCTTTATGGATATGATTGGAGAGGTCTTGAATGACCCTGAATACAACACGGTGGTAGTATTTGACTTTGACAGGTTTTCTAGAGACTCTGACGATGGTATTATCTATAAGTCAAAGGTTAAACGCTGCGGAATCAGTGTCAAATCCGTGTCAAATCCGTTAACCAGCCAATAGATGAAAAGAATGTGCTTGCCGACCAGATAGAGAACATTCTAATCATCATTGCTGACATTGACAATGCTATGAGAAGGCACAAGTGTCATCGTGGTATGGCAGATTGCATAAACAAAGGCGAGTGGTATTCACGCACAACATTAGGATATGATAAAAAGAAGGTGGACAAGAAACACATTATCACCGTAAATGAAAAAGGAAGAATCTTGAAAAACGCCTTTGAATGGATAGTAAATGAGCCTGAAATCAGCCAATATGAGATAGCCCAAAGGTTAAAAACTATGGGGTTGAATATTTCCAAGCAGCATCTCTCCAGCATATTAAAAAACAGTTTCTATTGTGGACGTATAGAGCACAAATACCTTGAATTAGAAGATTCAGATAAGCCATATATAATGGGTGTTCAAGAGCCATTGATTAGCGAGGAAATGTTTGATAAAGCGCAGCAAATTTTGGCAGGGAATCACTGCCATTACGAACATCAAGAAGAAACTCCAAAGTTCCCTCTTAAGAAGATCGTGCATTGTGCTAAAGATGGTAAACTAATGACGGGTTATACTACAAAGAACAAGGACTACTACAAGTGTGCAATCAAAGGATGCAAGACAAATGTATCTGCTGACGAAATGCATTCCAAGTATAGTGAAATGCTGAACAAATACCATATCTCGGCAGAGTTGGAAACGATTTTTACCAAAATTCTTGAGAAGAAGTTCCAAGAGAAAGAGGGTATGAATCTAAACGCAAGAACCAACCTCAACAAGAATTTGGAAACCTTGAAAACAAAGTTGAAGAATGTCACCATCAGGTATGCAACAGGGGAGATTGAAAAAGATGTCTATGATGTTGTTAAGAGTGATTTATTGTCCCAAATCGGCAAAACCGAACAAGAATTGGGGAAAGTCAGCCAAAGTTTTTCGAACTTGTCTAAATACATTGGCAACTCCTTTGAAACTGCCTCAAAATTAGAGTTTTATTGGAACAAGAAAGACTTCAAACTCTGTCAGAAGATACAAAAATTAACCTTTCCTAACGGTATAATGTGGGATGGAGAAAACAGATGTTTTCGAACTGATGGAGAGAATGAATTTCTTGCAATAATCTCCAATGTGGGTGCTTCTGTTGAGTGTTCAGATAAAAAAGAACGAGACAAATCTGATGACTTGTCTCGTTTAGTAGCGGGGGAAGGACTCGAACCTCCGGCCTCCGGGTTATGAGCCCGACGAGCTACCAACTGCTCTACCCCGCGATGTCATTGGACTACAAAGGTAAGCATTATTTTTGGTTTTGCAAACTTTTGCTTAACTTTTTTCACTTTTTCCCTGTGACTACCATGAAGGTCACGGCTAGCAATGTGATGGCCACGCCGACTATTACATTGACAGTAAGCGACTCGCCGAAGAATATGGTGCCGACGGCGATAGCTGTTACAGGCTCGAAGACTCCGAGCACTGATGTTTTGGTGGCGCCGATCACTCGGGTCGCAATCGCCAATGTCAGAAGTGAGACCAGAGTCGGGAATATCGCCAGACCTGCAAGGTTTGCCCAGCAGAACCAGCCTTGCACTCCGCTTAGGAATCCGCCGCCGCTGAACGCATTATGGATAATGAACAACAGAGATCCAGTAAGCAGCGCATAGAAGGTCAGCACCAGATTTGACACGGTACGAAGTCTGCGGCTACGGTTCACTACCACAAGATACAGCGCATAGGAGAGCGCAGATGCTCCCGCTAACAGAAGCCCCGTCATGTTCAATGAAAGGCTACCGGACGGCTTGCACAATATGACGACACCCACGAAGGTCATCAGAATCGACAACCAGACCTGCCATGTCGGATACACCTTGAGAAATACCATTATCAATGCGACCAGGACAGGATAAAGGAATACTATGGTCGTGGCAAGACCCGCCGGAATGTATTTGTAAGACACGAACAAGAGCATACTGCTGAGCCCAAAAAGCACTCCGAGTATGCACAATCTGAGGAACTGCGCCTTGTTCACTTTGAAGGACTCCTTCTTGAACAGAAGCCAGGCTCCGAGAATCGCAACTGCGAGCAAGTATCTGATGGACAGCATTGTATCCACTGATACTTCCATCTCGAGAAGCGGCTTGGCGAAAAGCGGATTCAGGCCATAGGTAACACCTGCGACAATTCCGGCAACATATCCCCCAAAAATATTCTTGTTTTCCATAACTGTATTTACAACAACTGCCGCACCAAGGTTTCCCAAGGAACGGCAATTATATGAATCCGAAAAAAATTACTTGCAAATGAACGTCACGAGCGCATCGACATCTTCTTTGGCGAAAGACATCTGCTCTCCCGTCGAAAGATTCTTTACATTGACCTTGCCGGCGGCAGCCTCGTCACCGCCATTGATGGAAACGAACGGAATCCCCTTCTTCTCCGCGTAATCGAACTGCTTCTTGAGCTTGGTCTGGTCCGGATAGATCTCGCATGACACCCCTGCCTCACGTAAAGTCCTGACTACAGGGACAATATAAGGAAGCACGGAAGCGTCCATATTGGCGAACAATACTGTAGCGGAACCGGCCAGGCCCTTAGGGAATTTGTCCAGGCCCTTCAACACGTCATAGATACGGTCAGCGCCGAAAGATATGCCCACACCGGACATTCCGGGCAGGCCGAAGATACCGGTAAGGTTATCGTAACGGCCTCCTCCACAGATACTTCCGATAGCATAATCAAGAGCCTTCACCTCGAAAATAGCACCAGTATAATAGTTCAGGCCACGGGCAAGCGAGAGATCCATCTCCACCTTCTGACTCACACCAGCATTGGCAATGAACCCGAACAGCTCGGCCAGTTCGTCGAGTCCCTTGAGACCTTCCTCCGAAACGATGCTGGACGCGGATTTACCTTCCATCAGGCCGCGCATTACAGCGATCTTCTCCTCAGTCGTACCTTCCAATTTCAGAATCGGCTCAATCACTGCAACTGCCTTCTCGTCAAGGCCTTTCTCCATCATCTCTGCCTCCACGGCCTCCAGTCCGATCTTGTCCAGTTTGTCAATGGCCACCGTAATGTCAGTAACCTTGTCAGGATAGCCGCAGATTTCTGCCAATCCGGTGAGCACCTTGCGGTTATTGATCTTGATGGCGACATTGATACCGAATTTCGTGAATACGGTGTCCACAATCTGCACGAGTTCAAGTTCGTTCAGCTGCGACTTGCTTCCGATAACGTCGGCATCGCATTGATAAAACTCGCGGTAGCGACCTTTCTGCGGACGGTCCGCACGCCATACCGGCTGTATCTGGAAACGCCTGAACGGGAACGCGATCTCGTTCTGATGCTGCACCACGTAACGCGCGAAAGGAACCGTCAAGTCATACCTCAAGCCCTTTTCGCACACTTCCGAAGTAATCTTGCCGCTGTTCAGCGTACCATCCTCGCTCTTGTAATTTTCAATGTCAATGCGGCCGAACGCATCACCGCTGTTAAGAATACGGAAAAGCAATTTGTCGCCCTCGTCGCCATATTTTCCGAGAAGGGTGGAAAGGTTCTCCATAGCAGGAGTCTCGATCTGTACATATCCATAAGTCCTGTAAACAGAACGGATAGTATCGAATATGTAATTCCTCGCGGCCATTTCTTCCTGACCGAAATCTCTTGTCCCCTTAGGTATAGACGGTTTCTGTGCCATAGCAATCTAAAATTAAGTCAGCAAAATTAACAAATATGTAATGATTAAAAAAATGCACGTCTATATATTTTTTGTACATTTGCGTAATGTGGAATACTGATGCGGCATTAGGAATTGCCAATAGGAATTACTACAGATTAGCAAAACTGATTATTCTAATTTTTTGATAAATATGAAAGATTTTGTCAAAATGACATTGGCCGTAATATGCGGCCTGTTTATAATGGGAGTGGTAGGATTTATCCTGTTCTTCGGCTTCGTGGGCGCACTTGCGTCATTGGGGAACGAGACTCCTGTAATTCCGCGCTCCGGTGTACTGGACATGAACTTGAGTAAAATCATTCTTGCCGAGCAGGGGCAGGACGTAAATCCGGTTGCCATAATGCAGGGCGATGAAACCAAGACAATAGGATTGTGGGATGCCGTGCAGTCGATAAAGGCCGCTGCGGCTGATCCTGCCGTACAATACATATTCCTGCGTCCGGAAGGATTGCAGTCTGGCATTGCCCAGATGGAAGAACTCCGCAGGGCTCTTGCTGATTTCAGGGCAAGCGGCAAGGCCGTGGTTTCATATATCGAAAACCCGACCACAGGCGCCTACTATCTGGCGTCCGTTGCGGACAAGGTCTATATGGGCAATTACTGCGGCGGCACCAGCATGGTGACCGGTGTCGGCACCCAGCTCATTTTCCTGAAGGACCTGCTTGACAAGCTTGGGGTCAATGTCCAGCTGATCCGGCACGGCAAATTCAAGTCTGCCGGCGAGATGTACATCAAGAGCAGTCCGAGTGAGGAGAACATGCTCCAGAACCAGGAAATGATAAATTCCATCTGGGGCAATCTTTCCGAGGAAATCTGCAGCAGCCGTGACATCACTGAAGAAAAGCTGAATTCTCTCGTTGACAACCTGACATTGACGACACCGGAAGACTTCAGAAGCAACGGCCTTGTAGATGAGCTGCTTACAAAAGAAGAGCTCAGGGGCAAGCTTACCGACCTGGCTGTAGAATCCAGTTTTTCGGACTTGAAGATGATTCCGTTCAGCGACTACGTTATGGTCAATGCCTCAGTTCAGAAAGTGGCCAAGACAAAGGTGGCGATAATCTTTGCTGACGGCAATATTGTAGATGGCGATGCCAAGGAGCAGGTGGCAGGTGACCGTTTCGCCTCCATAATCTCAAAGGTCAGGGAAGACACTTCTGTCAAGGCCGTAGTGCTCAGGGTTTCATCTCCGGGCGGAAGCGTTCTTGCATCAGAGAAAATCAAGCAGGAGATCGACCTGCTCAGGAAAGAGAAACCGGTAATCGCTTCTTACGGCAACTACGCCGCTTCCGGAGGTTACTGGATTTCAAACAGTTGCGATAAAATCTTCAGCGACCCGTCCACATTGACAGGCTCTATCGGCGTGTTCAGCATGATTCCTGATTTCAGCAAGACCGCCAAGGATATTTTTCATGTCAATGTAACTTCTGTCGGATCGAACAGGCACAGTGACATGTATTCGCTAACAAGGCCGCTGAATGCTCAGGAGACCGCCTATATGCAGAAGTCTGTCAATGATATATACGACGCCTTCCTTAAAAATGTGGCAGAGGGCAGAGATATGACTACAGACGCAGTGGACAATATCGCCCAAGGACGTGTATGGACAGGTTCCGACGCCCTCAAGATAGGTCTGGTAGATGAAATCGGCACATTGACAGATGCGTTCCGATATGCGCTCACGGCAGCTGGCATCGACGAGAGTGAAAGCTACAACGTGGACTGCCTGCCGAAGCCTCAGACATTGATGGAAATGCTGCTCGAATCATTCGGCGGCACCACTTCCGCATTCGCAGGAACGCCGTTCAGTTCGATTGAAAAGGCTTTCAAAGGCTGGAACTGGGAATCATCCGAGAGGACGTTCGCCAGAATGCCTTACATCTACGAAATCCAGTTGTAGCCAGGGCGCGTGCCCAGTTCCGGCTGGGCTTCAATGTGAGCGTGAGGATACCGGCGATGCGCGTGCAGATGGCTTAATGGGAAGGCAGGTGGGAGTGACTGGTGGGAGCGTAAAGTGGCAGGCGGGAGTGTGGAGTGGCAGATGCGAGCGTGGAGTGACTGGCGGGAACGTGGAGTGGCAGACAAGAGTGTGAAAATGATGGAGGGGAGGTGAGCACGGCACTTTAGGCGCAGCACGTAAAGCGTTGATACTCAGCAAAATAGCCACTTTCAGAGTTGCAAAAATACCAACTCTGAAAGTGGCTTAACTATTGATAATCAGAGGGTTACGCGTTGCGCCATCACATCATCGTTCTCCACCATATTTCACGTAACCGTTCTCTGGAGCATTCCACGTCAAAGTTCTCCACCATATTTCACACTACCGTTCCCCACCACATTCCACATCTCCGTTCTCTGAATCATTCCACGTCAAAGTTCTCCACCATATTTCGCATCACCGTTCTCTGGAGCATTCCACATCTCCGTTCCCCACCACATTCCACACCACCGTTCCCCGTCATATTCCACACCACCGTTCTCTGGAGCATTCCACATCTCCGTTCCACACCACATTCCACACCACCGTTATCCACCATATTCCACATCAAACGTTCTCCAAAGCGCGAAGATATAGTTTCAGTATAGAAGCAGTGGCAGGAGTAACCATGACAGACTCATCGACACGGAAAAAGAACCGACCGGAAACGTAGCCGCAGACGCCGGCCACCCGCACGCCTCGAACCGCATCAGTGCAAATGTTATCCGTCCCTCTCCTCGAAGCTTCACTATCCGAAACATCACTGGACGAGCCTCCTCGCCCCGCCCCCTCGCTTGCCGAAGCGGGCAGGACAATGACCAGAGCACGGGACTTTTCTTCAATGCTCAACCTCAGACCGGTAAAGATATCGCTGAGTTTTTTCTTGCCATTGAGCCCGACAGGACGCATCCAGTCCCCATTTTGCCAACCGCGCAACAGGAACGGTAATGTCAATGCTTCTGACGAAAATGCCGCAATCCCTTCTCGGGCCAATGACTTGGCATCCGCTACCGGGTCCGCGCCTGCTTCGGAAACAGAGACATTGACACGAAAATCATCGAAAACATATTCGCCGGTCGTGCGGACCACCGAGCAGGCCTCATTCTCGTTTATCACTGGTCCGCCGGTCATCAATGTACCGCGTAACCTGTGGGCAGAGCCTCGTCCGGACAATCCGCTGTATGACAAGCCGGACCCAACAAAAGAGGACGTGATTGACGCCGAGTCTCGACCGGACAATCCGAAGCACTCACCCAAGACGTGATTCTCTAACGCAACCGGCGAAGATTCTCCGCCCTGCTTATCAACCTGAGCACCGTTCTGCGTACCTCCCCACTTACCAACCATCACACTGCCCCGCTTACCGACCTGCACACCGACAGGCGTACCAACCGTCACACCACCACGCGTACCACCACGCAGATCACCCCGCAGATCACCCTGCACATTAGACCTATCCCCATGAGCATCAGCAAGTTCGCTTATGACAGGGCTCTCCGGTACTACCCGAGCGGACTTTCTGACAATCAGGCACTCCCCTGCCGTAATAAGCTCGTAGCCCGGCGCCTCGAACACCTTACCGGAAAACGTCTTGCCGCTTTCAAGCAGACGCACCACCGGTTCGAGAAGCCTGTCCCTGAAGCCATACGCTTCCAACAGCCTGTACAGCACATATTTATAATGCTTCAGATGACAAAGCCTTACTGCATTGACACGAAGCAGGTCATCCTTTCCGGCAGGCTCGCAGACATTCTCACGCACAGAAATGAAATAATCATCCGCAATCTCCTGCACCTCGGAAAACGCATTCATCTCCCGGGCAAAAGTCGTCAGGAACGACGGATTCAGACTCTCAAAAACAGGGAAGACAAGATGTCTTATACGATTCCTCTTATAGACAGTTTCCGCATTGGTCCTGTCATCATGATACTCAAGAGAGTTGGCAGCCACATATTCCTCAATCTGTTTACGACTGAAAGACAACATCGGCCTCAACAGGCGCACACCTGACAATTCATCCCTGGTTACAGGAACTACTGTTTCCACCTGCATACCGGTAATTCCGCGCAGCCCTGTCCCACGTAAAAGATTCAGAATCAATGTCTCCGCATTGTCATTTGCATTGTGTGCGACAGCCACTCCATAGTATCCATTGTCCTTGCACAACGACGCGAAGCAGTCATATCTGAGTTCTCTCGCAGCCATTTCAATGCTGATATTATGTGATGAAGCGTACTGTTCCGTATCGAAATCCGCCTTATGGTAACGCACACCGTTCCGCCCGCACCAGGCAGCCACAAGCGCCTCGTCCGAATCACTGTCCTCACCACGGAGATGAAAATTGCAGTGCGCCACAGCGAACCTCCGTCCTGCGGAACTGTTCAGGAACAATGAAGCAAGGCATATGGAATCAATGCCCCCGCTTACTGCAAGAAGGGCTGTTTCCTTTTCCGGAACCAGCCCCACTATCGTTCTGTCAAATGATTTCTGAATCATCATATTGCCTGTTACCTCGGTCTTGAAGCGATCGTATATGAGAAGCCAAATGCCAATGACTCCTTGAACTGTATCGCCTTACGTCCTTCAGGATATTTCTTCAATGTCTTCTCAGTCTTCACCAGCACCTTGTCGTCATAGATGAGGTTGGTGGTCACTGTCAATGAAAAATACTTGGCGATTTGCCAGTCAAACCTGTTATCCCAGTTCACGCGGATATTCTGCGGCTTGTCGAGATAGTCAGAGAACAGCACCAACTGTGAAGTATATTTGAAATTGTCATTGATCTGAAGCTTTCCATCGATCTTTATCTGCGCACCGAACTCGAATCTTGCCGCACGATAAGCGTCACCGGAAGTCTTGGCAGCAACAAAGGCCTCGTAACGTGCTTTCTCATCCCCTACCAGAGCAGCTGCATCAGCACTGGAAAGCGCATCCAGACTCTCGTATTTCTTCTTGAGTTCCATACTGTAGGACTTCCTCAGGCTCTCATCCGTAACGACCACGAAACCTCCCGTAAGAGGAGCGACGTTGACAGTAAGCCATTTGGTAGGAACCCAGTCAATACCGAGCGCTATATTGGTATAGGCAGGAGCGATGAAACCTGACTTGAGTTTCCTGCTCTGCTTCCAGTCGGACTTGGCAGGCTCCCAATCGTCCGCAGCACCGGCCGGCTTGGACGGTATAGGATAGTTGTAACTGTTCGAGAACTGTGACTTGAAGTTGAACTGAGCGGAATAGTTCAATGTCTGCAAAGCCTTGTAGCCGAACTTGCCCTCATAATACATACGGTCATCACTCTTCTGTATGAACGGCTTGTCCTCAGAATACAGGAAACCGTAATCGAGCTGAAGTCGGTTGTTGAAGAACAGGTCGTTCTTCTTGTAGTTGGCATTCGCGTCAATGAAAGACTTCAGGGTCACGTTGTTATAACCGCCGGCAGCCCAGTTCGTCAGACTTGTCTGTCCGAAATCCAGTTTCGTAAGAAGGGAATTCGTCCAATATCTCGGTTTAGGTGTCTTGACTACAGCTTCAGGAGCGCCCGCAATCGCCTTGGCAGCCTCTTCAGCAGCCTTTTGCGCATCGGTGACATCCTGTGCATATACAGATGTAAATGCCAATGCGGACAAGCACATCAAAAGGATTCTCTTCCTCATAAAATATTCACTAATAAGCGATTGCAAATACGACTCTCTCGTGTGAAGGCTTGCCGGAATAGATATCCGTACCCTCTTCCTTACATACGACGCTATCTACAGGAATACATCTGATGGTAGCCTTGGTTTCATCCTTGATCTTCTGCTCAGTCTCGGCGGTACCATCCCAGTGGCAGAGCAGGAACTTGCCCTGAGTGATCTTCTCCTTGAACTCCTCCCAGGAATCGCATTTCTCGATACGTGAGTTCCTGAAATCCAACGCCTTCTGATAGATATTGTTCTGAATATCCACGAGCAGGTCCTCGATATACTTGTCAATGCCCTCCAGCGAAACCGTCTTCTTCTCAAGTGTATCGCGGCGGTGTACCTCCACTGTATCATTCTGCAGGTCACGTGCACCGAGGGCAAGCCTTACAGGCACTCCCTTGAGTTCCCATTCAGCGAACTTGAAGCCCGGACGCAATGTGTCACGGTCATCGATCTTCACAGTATGGCCGGCAGCCTCGAGAGCCTTCTTGATTTCATTCATCTTGTCGAGAACCGCATTGTGCTCCTCCTCGCTTCTATAGATAGGAACCATCACCACTTCGATCGGAGCCAGAGCCGGAGGGAGAACCAGACCGTTGTCATCGCCGTGAGCCATGATGAGCGCACCCATAAGACGGGTGGAAACGCCCCAGGATGTAGCCCACACATACTGCTGCTTGCCTTCCTTGTCGGTGTACTGCACATCGAACGACTTGGCGAAGTTCTGGCCGAGGAAATGTGAAGTACCTGACTGCAGAGCCTTTCCGTCCTGCATCATCGCCTCGATAGTGAGGGTATCCAATGCGCCGGCGAATCTCTCGTTAGGACTCTTGTGGCCTACAATGACCGGGAGAGCCAGATAGTTGCGGGCAAAGTCAGCATAGACATGGACCATCTTGACTGCCTCTTCCTGAGCCTCCTGTGATGTAGCATGAGCCGTGTGGCCTTCCTGCCAGAGGAACTCCGCGGTACGGAGGAACAGACGGGTACGCATCTCCCATCTGACGACATTGGCCCACTGGTTGCACATGATAGGAAGATCCCTCCATGATTTGATCCAGTTCTTGTATGTACTCCAGATAATGGTCTCGGACGTCGGACGCACTATCAGTTCTTCTTCAAGTTTCGATGACGGATCCACTACCACACCATTGCCTTCAGGGTCATTCATGAGCCTGTGATGTGTCACTACCGCACATTCCTTCGCAAAGCCTGCGACATGCTCAGCCTCACGGCTGAAGAAAGACTTGGGAATGAACAACGGGAAATAAGCATTGACTGCGCCTGTTTCCTTGAATTTCGAGTCCAGCACGTGCTGCATCTTTTCCCATATAGCATAGCCATAAGGCTTGATTACCATACATCCCCTTACAGGTGACTGCTCTGCAAGGTCCGCTTTAACTACCAGGTCGTTATACCACTGAGAGTAGTTGTCTGACCTTTTGGTTATCTGATCTGCCATCTTTTGTTAGTTTATTTTATTTTTTGGTTTCTTTATGCAATAACATTCATATATTTGCATTTAACATGCGAGCATCGGCGAGGTATGAATATTGCAGACATACCATCGCTGCAATGCAGCGCACAAAGATACAAATTATTTATATAACTAGGAGGTCCGATTATGAAAACAAACATCTTGGTTCTTTCCGGAGCATTCCTGGCATTGGCCAGTTGCGGTTCCGCATCGCAATACGCTTCAAGCCAGCAATATCAGGACGGATTCTACAGCAGACCTGCTAAAACCGAAACTAAAGCGGATGTTCTTGCGTCCCGCAACAAAGTAAACGAACTCGTAAAGGAGACGGAGAACTCGACATTGTTCCTCAAGGCAGGAGAAACAGACACGCTGTTCATTCCGGAAAACACTTCAGCCACATTGAAGTTCAACAAACAGGACAACAGCACCGTAGTCACTGTCACCAACACACCTGCATATTCACTGTACCCTGACGGATTCGCAGCAGGATATGCGGCAGGATGGGCATCATCATATTGGCCTGGAACATACTGGAGTTCATGGTATTACCGCCCTTATTGGTCCAGCTGGTACTGGGGAGCGAATCCGTGGTATTACTCAAGCAGCATCTGGTGGGATGACTGGTATTGGGGAGACCCGTGGTACAATCCTTGGTATTGGGGCAGACCTGTATATTACGGCTGGGGCTACAGCTGGTACCACGACCCGTGGTATTACCATCACCATCATTATTACCATGACCACTGGTGCGGTCCTTGGTACGACCATGGCTTCGGACACGGAAGGGACAGTTACTACTACGGCAACAGAGGCCTGACCGAAAGCAGCAGAGGAAACGGAATGGGCGTAGCATCTTCCACAGTCAGAAGAAATGCAGGCTCGTCATCATCAGTCAGGAGAGCCTCCGGCACCGCGACGACATCGACAAGAGGCAATGACATGTCAATGACTTCTGTCAGAAGGGTTTCAGCGTCCGGAGTACGCACATCCAGCGGTTCGGCAAACAGCCAGGCTGTACGCAGCTCATCTTCCAGCCAGGCGATCCGCACAAGTTCTTCCGCAGGACAGGCGGTAAGAAGTTCAGCTTCGGGCCAGACTGTACGCAGCAGCTCAAGCCAGGCGGTACGCAGCGCGGCTTCCGGACAGTCCGTCCGCACGAGCACCTCAGGCAACACCGCTTACAGAACGTCCAGCACATCCGGAGTAAGGTCAGCCGGCACGATTTCAAGTGCTTCCTCATCTAACAGGACAGCATCTGCACCTGCATACAGAAGGGCCGCCACAAGCCGGTCATCCGGACAGTCATCAGGCTCAAGCTACAGGAGTTCATCTTCTTACGGAAATTCCGGCAGCTCCTACAACTATGGCGGCGGAAATTCAAGCTCGTCATACAGAAGCTCGTCAAGCAGCTCCTCATACAGGAGTTCTTCCAGCAGTTCGTCATACCGCAGCTCGTCAAGCAGTTCATACAACAGCGGTTCCTCATACCGCAGTTCATCCAGCGGCTTCTCAGGCGGAGGATATTCCGGTGGAGCATCCCGTTCGAGCGGAAGTAGCGGCGGCAGCGTAAGAAGAAGATAATTTAGAAACCTGAAATAGATATGAAGATGAAAAAGATTATTCCGTTGACGCTGCTTGCGGCAGTCTCGGTCAATGCTGCGGCTCAGAACGTCCAGGACGCTCTGAGATTCAGCGAGAACAATTACTACGGCACAGCGCGCTCCATCTCCATGGGCAATGCGTTCACCGCACTGGGAGGAGATCTGGGTTCCATAAACCTCAACCCTGCCGGCTCGGCCGTGAACAGCTTTTCACAGGTCACGTTCACCCCGAACGTCAGCATCGTGTCCACCACGAGCGATTACAATGCAATGCCTTCACAGTCAACGGCATACGGCAGCACCCTAAACAACAGTTCAGCCAGGTTCACACTGCCTAATGTCGGTTTCACCCTCAATTTCGACACCAACGCCAGACGCGGGCTGAAAAGAGTGACATTCGGATTCATTGCCAATGCCACAGCAAACTACCTGGACGACATGGCGGCAGGCGGACGAAACACAGCCACATCCTATGCAGGTTCATTGGCTTCGATGATGACCGGCGTGAACTCCAGCCTCCTGAACGGGGAAAACGGATATTACGGCAATGCCAATGTTCCATGGAATCAGGTGACCGGCTGGCAGTCCGGAATGGTGTCCACCTATGGCTCTGCGAATGACAAGTACATAGGCGCGACAGAGAAACTCATTGACGACGGAAAAGGCGGACAGACCATTCAGCTCGCTGACGCCATCGACCAGCTTTACGGACGCAGGTCCCATGGCAACAAGTATGATCTGCTGTTCAATGTCGGCCTCAACATTTCTGACAGGGTTTATATCGGAGGAAACTTGGGCATCGTGTCCATGGACTATACCAGAAACGAGTACTTAAAGGAAATCGCAGTGGATCCTGACAAATTCGGCGTCGAATTCGACAATGGTTCCGGCGGCGTTTCCAAGACATATTTCAACAGCCTGAGATACAGATACTCTTACGACATGCAGGGCGGAGGCGTCTATGCCAAATTCGGTATAATCGCTGTCCCTATCGACGGGCTCCGCATAGGTGCGGCCATCCAGACTCCTACGGCAAACTGGATAACGGAACATTGGCAGCACGCCGGAGAAACCTGGTACCAGAGCAACGTGTTCGATGCCAATGCGACATCTCCTAAGGGTGAATACAAATACAAATTCGTATCACCGTTCAGAGCCAATTTCGGTGCAGCCTACACATTCGGCGGTTGGGGTCTTGTCAGTGTCGACTATGAGATCTGCGACTACAGCACGATGAAATTCAAGGAAACTGACACCAACGACAACACCGTTTTCGACAATGGCGTAAACCGCGACATAAAGAACTTCACCGGAGCAGCACATGCATTGAGACTCGGTGCTGAAGTCAAACCTGTTCCGCAGTTCGCTATAAGGGCAGGCTACAACTTCACTTCCTCGCCGGAGAGATATATTGACGACCTCACCGGCAAGAAGATGACTCCTAAGGCCTACAAGCACTCGCTTGCTGCCGGAGTGGGATATTCATCCAAAGGTTCATTCTTCTGCGACCTCGCTTTCAGATGGACAAAGAACCCTTACGAGTACGTATATCCTTATGACTCCTACATTGACGGTGAATTGTCTCCTGAAATCAGGAACAGAGCCAGGTTCTACGATGTAGTCGCCACCTTCGGATGGAGATTCTAAAATGGTTCGGGGATTTATTTCAGCCTCTTGAGGTAAGAGATGGAATCCGGACCTTCATTGAACAACAGGTCCATGACGGACAAATCTGATATGAAGCCATACTTCAGGGAAAAGACCTGCCAGTATGGCTTTTTCAGTCCCAGACGCTCAAGTATGTCATTCTGCCGCTTCGGGTGGATTACGCCACGCAGGTCACGGCCATACACCGTGCTGCCATGCGGCGTAAACTCCTCCGTGAAACGGATGTCCGCCTCTATACCAGTCTTCTTCAGGAAGAAGCGGAGCAGGTCAATGTTCAGGTCGAAAAGGAATTCGTGTTGCCTGTCCAGAATGGCGAACAGATCGTCCTTGTAATAGTCAAACCACGGAGAAGATTCGTAGGCGGACACGATAGCCCGCTTCATCCTCATCAGCCACGGCTTGCTCCAGTCGATTCTCAGTTTCCTGACAGGAAGCGCATAAGTGCCGTTTTCATGCACAATAGGCACGGAAAGAGCCTCCACACCACCTGCAGCATATATCCGGCAACGGTTGCGGTAAGTCTGTTTCTGATAATTCTCACAGGCCTCTATATAGACAAACGCCGGCACATACGAATTTACCCCGTCAGATGACAGGGTAAACTCTTCAGCTATTGCCGCCACATAGGATACGGGCGGAAAGAAAGCCATGTCCAAAAGCATTGACATAACTAGTCGATATCGCCTTTCTCTCCTGATGTATTGGCTCTTACGATACCACGCTTGGAAGAACGGATGAAGTTCAATATGGTGGTCTTCTCTTCTGAATCAGGGAAACCGGCCTCAACCTTGGAGCAGCCGTCAGAGATATTGTATCCCTGGAAATAGATGGTATCGTAGATATCCTTGATATTTCTTACAGTCTCTGCCGAGAATCCTCTTCTGCGGAGTCCGACAATGTTCACACCGGCATAGCAGATAGGATCACGACCGCACATTGCGTAAGGAGGGATGTCCTTGTTGATCTTGGACATACCGCCGACCATTGCGTGGCAGCCGATCTTGGTGAACTGATGCGCTTTAGCACCACCACCGATGATAGCCCAGTCATCGACCTCCGTTTCTCCGGCGATGCCGACGTAACTTACAAGGATACAGTGATTTCCGACATGACAGTCGTGAGCTATATGTACATAGGACATAATCAGAGTATTGCTGCCGACCTTGGTAATGCCCTTGCCGCTTGCCTTGGTTCCACGGTTGATGGTCACGCACTCACGTATAGTAACATTGTCACCGATCTCCACATAGGTAACCTCACCTTCGAACTTGAGGTCCTGAGGCACTGCGCCTACGACAGCTCCCGGATACACTTCGCAATTCTTGCCCATTTTTACATAAGGGAAAATGACTGCGTGAGGATGTATCTTGCAACCGTCGCCAATCTGTACATTCTCATCAATGAATGCGTAAGGTCCTACTTCTACATTGTCGCCGAGTACAGCCTTAGGACTTACTGTAGCCAATGGATGTATCTTATTCATAGTTTATTTGGTTTTATTCAGGAGGGCTCTCAGAGCCTTCGCAGCATTAGTATTTATCGTGTGTCCAGGTTTGAAAGCGGTGATTTCAGCATTGAGATAACCGCCCGCAAGCCTCATGTCTCCTATCATGTCCAGAAGTTTGTGACGACCGCATTCGTTCGGGAAATGCAGTTTCAGATTGCTCAGATAGCCTTCCGGGGTAACGCCCAGCTTAGGCTGGTTGAACAGGTCCGCCATACGTCCCACCTGCTCGTCAGTAACAGGATGCTCCACAATCACGATGGCATTGTCCACATCACCTCCCTTCACCAGGTTATTCGCCAGAAGGAACTCAACCTCATGGAAGAACACGAAAGTGCGGCAAGGGCCGATTTCAGATGCATAATCCTTGGACAAGTCCCATGCGGCAGACTGCACGCCGAGCACTCTGGAATTGAAATCCACCGTAATATCGTAGGAAGGAGCGGCAGCAGGTTTGATTTTCACCCAGGAACCTGTCTTCTCGTCCTTGATTTCTATTTCATCAGGAATGTCAATGAACTGTCTATCAGCATTCTGCTCGACCAGACCGGCCTCAGAAAAGGCCTTTACATACGGATGGGCGCTGCCGTCCAGAATAGGGACCTCGACATTGTTCAGCTCGACTACGGCATTGTCAATGCCCATTCCGGTCAATGCCGACATCAGATGCTCTATCGTGGAAACTGAAGCTTCTCCTTCAGATATGGTAGTACTCCTCGCCGTGCTTGATACGTTCTCGGCCAATGCCCTGACTACGGCTCCCTCTCCAAGGTCTGTTCTTCTGAAAACAATTCCCGTATTCTCCGGAGCGGGATTTACCGTCATCTCAGCAATTCTTCCAGTATGAAGACCTTTTCCCTGGAAACTGCAGGAGGCTTTAAGTGTTTTTTGCTTCATCAAATTATCTTTTAATCACGCAAATATACTAATTATTCTTTTCCCTGCTGACGGAATATAGCATAACTGCGCATATAGTTCTTTATAGGAATGGCTGGTGAACCCAAGAGCACCTGACCTGATTTCTTCACATTGCCGATGACGCCGGCCTGAGCCGCAATAGTCGTATTGTCAGCTATTTCAATGTGTCCTGCGATGCCTACCTGGCCTGCCAGAATACAGTTCTTGCCGATTTTTGCTGAACCGGCGATGCCGCACTGCGCCGCCATAACGGTATTGTCACCGATTACGACATTGTGCGCAATCTGGCAGAGGTTGTCGATTTTCACGCCGTTGCCTATGATGGTGGACTCCATCTCGGACTTGTCGATGGTGGTACCGGCTCCGATCTCCACATTGTTGCCGATAATCACATTGCCGATGTGCTCGATCTTCTCCCAGGTGCCGTCAGGCTGAGGCGCATTTCCGAATCCGTCCGAGCCGATCACAGCGTTTGAATGGATGATGACATTGTCACCGATGACCATTCCCGGATAGATGCTTACGCCAGGGTAAATGATACAGTGTGAACCGATTACGGTATTGTCACCGATATATACGTTTTCATATATCTTGGTATAGTCTCCGATGACAGCGTGATGTCCCACGTAGGAATGGCTGCCGAGATATACCTTCTTGCCGAACTTGGTGGTGAGGAACCAGGATGAGCGGAAACCCCTGTGTCTGCGGTCCGTACGCTTCTGGGTAGCCACATACTTGAGAAGTTCCGCAACTGCCGTGTACGCATCAGCAACACGGATCATGGTGCAGCTGACTTTTTCCTTAGGCTCGAATGTGGAATTCACAAGCAGGATGCTGGCCTTGCAGGTATATACATAATGTTCATACTTAGGATTTGCATAGAAGCACAATTGACCTGATTTTCCGTGCTCTATCTTGGCGAATGAAGTCACCTTCACTTCCGGGTCCCCGTCCACGGTTCCCCTCAAAACTTTGGCCAGCTGTTTGGCTGAAAATTCCATATTCTCAAACTATTTTATTCAACGTATTTCACATACCAAATCCGGTACGACGCAACATCTGCTTTGCAAAGTAAACACATTTACATTACTTTAGCAAGAAAATCGCGTTGTTCATATTTTTTAAGGAAATTCGGTTATTATGGAAATTTTGATTACCTTTGCAAAGTGAGATGAGATAGGGGACGGATGCGTCTCCTATCTTTTTTTAAGAAAGCTTAGAATAATATGATAAGTAAAGAGCTGATTTACAAAGAGATGACTAAGACAGTGGAAGCGCGTGGATGTTTCATTACCGATGTTTCCATCAGCAGGGACAATGACATTGTCATAGCCATTGAATCGGAAAACGGCACTGTGGAAATGGATGACTGCATCGCGGTAAATGACAGTTTTCTCTCGATTTTCGACCAGGAAAAGGAAGACTATTCACTTACTGTAACTTCTGCAGGGCTTGACCAGCCGTTCAAGATTCTCAAGCAGTACATCAAGGCTGTCGGTTCCAAAGTCGAGACATTGACAAGAGACGGAAAGAAACTTGTCGGAACACTGGAAAGCTCTGACGAGAAAGGCTTTACGCTTGCCTACGAGGTAAAGGAGGCTGTCCCTGGAAAGAAAAAGAAGGAGCTCGTCAGACACGTGGACACTTTCGCTTACGAGGACGTGAACAGCGTCACTCCGCACATTGAATTCGAATAGAAAAAATATAAAAAACAATAACTGTTATGGAAGAAGAAAAGCTCGACCTCAAGGCAGCCTTCGCGCTGTTCAAGGACGAAAAACACATTGACCGCCCGGTGATGATGGGTGTACTGAAGGATGTGTTCATGACCCAGTTGGCAAAGACTTTCGGCTCTGCTGACAATTTCGACGTCATCATCAATGTCGATAAGGGAGACTGTGAGATCTACCAGAACCTCGAAGTGGTGGAGAACGTGGAGAATCCCAACACTCAGATTGCACTTGCTGAAGTGAACAGGAACGGAGACGACTACGAACTCGGCGAGACCTTCACCAGGAAAGTGGAACTCAAGGATTTCGGAAGACGAGGCATCCTCAATATCAGACAGAACCTTCAGGGAAGGATCATGGATATAGAGAAGGCCAACCTCTATAACAAGTACACTGACAAGATCGGTGAGATTTTCACCGGAGAGATTTACCAGACATGGGCAAAAGAGGTGCTTATCCTCGATGAGGACGGAAATGAGCTCAGACTGCCTAAGTCAGAGCAGATCCCGGGTGAGCATTTCAAGAAGAACGACACTGTACGCGCAATCATCAAGAGCGTGGAGATGAAGAACAACACGACTCCTTACATTGTCCTTTCCAGAACTTCAAACGAATTCCTCAAGAAGCTTTTCGAGCAGGAAGTTCCGGAAATCTATGACGGACTCATCACCATAAAGAAGGTAGTCCGCATACCTGGCGAAAGGGCCAAGGTCGCTGTGGAGTCCTATGATGACAGAATCGATCCTATCGGAGCCTGCATCGGCGTCAAGGGTGCACGTATCATCGGTATCGTAAGGGAATTGAGAAACGAGAACATCGACGTTCTCCAGTGGACCAACAATACCCAGCTCCTCATCCAGAGGGCATTGAACCCGGCGAAGATTTCATCTATCGACATGGGTACGGACGAGAACGACAAGATCAAGGTATTCATGCTTCCTGATGAGGTGAAGAAGGGTATCGGCAAGGGCGGATGCAACATCAAGCTCGCCGGAATGCTTGTTGACCGCGAAATCGAGGTATGGCGTGAGGTGCCTAAGGAAGACGAGGCTGAGGATGATGAGGACGTGCTCCTCACTGAGTTCAGCAACGAAATCGACCCATGGGTCATCGAGAGGCTGCAGTCCATCGGATGTGATACGGCCAAGAGCGTACTGGCTCTGGATCCTGAGGACATCGCCAAACGCGCTGACCTGGAAGACGAGACCGTGGAGGATGTGATGAACATTCTGCGCGCTGAATTTGAAGAAGAATAGTTAAATAAAAGGGGTTTATATGGCAGAAATCAGACTAAACAAACTGACAAGAGAATTCAATGTGGGACTTCAGACATTGGTGGATTTCCTGAAAGCGAAAGGCGCCGATGTCGAGATGAATCCTAATGCCAAGGTGTCGGACGAGTTCATTCCTGAGCTTCAGAAGGCCTTCGGCGGGGATGCCAAGGCGAAGGACGAGTCAGAGCGTGTTCAGATTAAGATAAAGGAAATCATTAAAAAGGGTTCCAAGAAGAAAGAGGACGAGGAAGAAGAGGCTGCAGGTGGAAGCACCGTCATCATCAGAGGAACATCAGGAAGTGGTTTCGCGAAGGAGGAACCTGTACAGAAGCCTGTAGAGGAAGCTCCGAAGGAGGTAAAACCGGTGGTGGAAGAGACGGCTGCACCTGAAGTCCAGGAAGCGCCGAAAGTACAGACAGCTCCGGAAGTTGTCGTAGAAACCAAGCCTGCAGAGGTTCCTCAGCAGACGGAAGAAGTTCATGCTGAGCCGGTTGTGGAGGCCAAGCCAGCCGCTGACGTGAAACCTTCAGAGGAAGCTGCACCTCAGCACAGCGAGCCTGTAGAAGTAAAACCTAATGAAGAAGTCGAGCTGCCAAAAGCTGCAGAGCCTACCGACCAAACCCCTTCGGAACAGGCTCATGCGAACCAGCTCAAGAAGGCTGACATCAAGAAAGGCGACAAGACTCAGAATCAGAAAGAGTTCAATCCTAAGGTGGACAAGGCCAAACTCAAGGCCGAGCACAAACTCCAGAAGGCTGCTTCCAGCAATGACGAAGATGAGCCTGTTTCTACCGGAGGCCTGAAGATTGTGGGCAAAGTGGACCTGTCCAAATTCGAAGCTCCCAAGAAGAGCAAGAACAAGAGAGAACGCATTGCCAAAGGCGGAAGCGAGAGAGTCGATGTGAACAAGATTGACGGCAACGACAAAAAGGACGGCAACAAGAAAAACCGTCAGGGCAATGCCGGTGGTCAGAACAACGGTCAGAACAATGGCAAGAAGGATTTCCGTCAGGGCGGCAACAACCAGCCCGGACAGGGAAAACGCCGCAGAGACCGTGGCAATGACAAGTTCAAGCCTGCTATGACAGAAGCCGAGCAGGAAGAGATGCAGAAGGAAATCCAGAAGCAGGTGAAAGAGACCTACGCAAGGATGAACGACAGCAAGTCCAAGAACAATTTCGGTGCAAAACACAGAAAGGAGAAGAGAGAGCTCGCTTCCCAGAAACTTCAGGAGGAGATGGCTCAGGAGGCTGCTGAGAAGAAGGTTCTCAAGGTAACGGAGTTCGTTACTGTCAATGACCTCGCAACCCTCATGAACAATACTCCTGTAAACAAAGTCATCGAGGCATGCTTCAGTCTCGGTCTCATGGTGTCAATCAACCAGAGACTTGACGCAGAGGCACTTGTGCTTGTCGCAGAAGAGTTCGGATACAAGGTGGAATTCGTCACTGCAGACCTTCAGAATGAGATCAATCAGGAGAATGACGAGCCGGAGAACGAGGCGGACCTCGTGACAAGACCTCCGATCATCACCGTGATGGGACACGTCGACCACGGTAAGACATCTCTCCTCGACTATATCAGGCAGACCAATGTGATCGCAGGCGAGGCCGGAGGTATCACACAGCACATCGGTGCATACAACGTGGTACTCCCAGACGGACGCAGGATTACCTTCCTCGACACTCCTGGTCACGAGGCCTTTACAGCCATGCGTGCCCGTGGTGCACAGCTCACCGACCTGGCGATCATCATTATCGCCGCCGATGACGCGGTCATGCCACAGACAGTCGAGGCCATCAACCACGCACAGGCGGCAGGTGTTCCTATGGTATTCGCCATCAACAAGATAGACAAACCGGGCGCTCAGCCGGAGAGAATCCGCCAGCAGCTCGCTCAGATGAACATTCTCGTAGAGGATTGGGGCGGAAAATACCAGTGCCAGGAGATTTCGGCCAAGAAGGGTCTCAATGTGGATAAACTCCTCGAGAAAGTCCTTCTCGAAACTGACCTCATGGACCTCAAGGCGAACCCTAAGAAACTTGGCGTCGGTACAGTCATCGAGTCGTCTCTGGACAAGGGCCGCGGATACTTGGCGACAATCCTTGTGCAGGACGGAACAGTCCACACCGGCGACATGATGCTCAGCGGATGCTACTACGGACGTGTAAAGGCCATGTTCAATGAGCGTGGACAGAAGGTCGAGACAGCCGGTCCTTCAACTCCTGTTTCCATTCTCGGTCTCAACGGAGCTCCGAGCGCCGGTGACAAGTTCAATATCATGAACGACGAGAAGGAGGCCAAGGCCATCGCCAACAAGCGCGAGCAGCTTATCCGAATCCAGGGCATCAAGACCCAGAAGCATATGACTCTCGAGGAAATCGGTCGCCGTATCGCCATCGGAAACTTCAAGGAACTCAATATCATCGTCAAGGGTGACGTGGACGGTTCAGTGGAGGCACTCTCAGATTCATTGATCAAACTCTCTACCGAAGAGGTTCGTGTCAATGTCATCCACAAGTCAGTGGGTGCAATCTCCGAGTCCGATGTCATGCTGGCTACCGCATCAGATGCGATCATCATCGGTTTCCAGGTACGTCCTTCTGCTGATGCAAGAAACCTCGCAGAGAAAGAGGGTATCGAAATCCGTCTCTACTCCATCATCTACGATGCCATCAATGAGGTTACTGACGGTATCGAGGGTATGCTTGAGCCTGAGAAGAAAGAGGAAGTTACTGCAACTGCAGAGGTTAAGCAGACTTTCCACATTTCCAAGGTCGGAACGATTGCCGGCTGTCTTGTCAAGGACGGCAAGATGACTGCCAAGAGCAAGGTACGTCTTATCCGTGACGGCATTGTGGTCTATACCGGTGAGCTTTCATCTCTCAAGCGCGGCAAGGATGACGCAAAAGAGGTCTTGACCGGAATGGAATGCGGTATCGGTATCGACAAGTACAATGATATCAAGCCTGGCGATGTCATCGAGGCATTCCAGATTGTCGAGATCAAAAGGACGCTGTAACGCTTCCCGCATAATTTGAAAAACACCTGGTGCAGGAAATTGCATCAGGTGTTTTTTTATCAACCAAAGATTGCCGGTGCTCCGTCATATTGACGGCATCCCAGTCATCGGTCTGTCCCAGATACCTTTACTACTTTCTTCAACTGGCAGTCGGATGCGTCCTTTGATGCCATGAATACATATTTTCCGGGATCGGTTTCCCAGCTGGACGTTTTCTCGTTATATGAAGCGAGACTGCTTTCAGCAATATGGATCGTCACAGTACAACTCTCTCCAGGAGCGATTTCCGGAGTTTTGGCAAAGCCTTTCAGTTCTCTCTCAGGCTTGTCAAGTTCACCCTTCGGGGCCTTCACATAAAGCTGTACGACGTCTTTTCCATTGACCTTTCCGGTATTTTTCACTGTCACCTGTACGTCCCAGCCGTCTCCGGCAGACTCGACCTTCATATCCTTGAAATCAAATGTGGTATAGCTAAGTCCGAATCCGAAAGGATAGGCCACAGCTTTAGGAGCAAATGTATTGAAATACCTGTAACCCACATAGATGCCTTCCTCATACTCGGTAAAGTCAATGTTCCTGACGGTGTGCAACGGAAGTTTCCTGTCGGTCAGCTGACGATAGTATGAATAGTTGAACGGTTTGTCGGCAAAGACCTGAGGGAAATTCTTTGCTGTCGGCTCCAGCGCATACTCCGTAGAAATTGTCGCAGGAAGATGTCCGCTCGGATTTACCTCGCCGCTCAGGACGGATGCCACGGTATTGCCGCCTTCCTGTCCAGGCTGCCAGCACAATACGACTGCATCCACATTGTCCTGCCACGACGTCATTTCCACAAGTCCGCCTACATTGAGGATGACCGTCACTTTCTTGCCCTCCGCATGGAACGCTTCGGAGACTTTGGAAATCAATTCCTTCTCCCTGTCAGAAAGGAGATAGCTGTGATAGTAGTCCCTGTCCTTTCCTTCACCGAAGACACGGCCGATCGTAATCACGGCGTCATCGGCATTGGCGGCAGACTTGACAATGAGGTCTTCAGGAACCACCTCGATTGCCCTTTCCCTGTCAACGAACCACTTTTTGCCCTCGTTAATCGTCTTGCATCTCAACGCTTCAGCCTTCATATAATCCTGGTAGAAGGCATCCAGTTCAGGCTCAAGACGGAAACCGGCATTGGAAAGTCCGCTCATGAGGTCCACCACATAAGGTCTGTTCACGTCGCCGGAACCGGTACCGCCTGCGATGAAATCATAAGATGTTATGCCGAAGAGAGCTATTTCATTGTCCTTGGACATCGGCAGTGCTGCGGAATTGTTTTTCAAGAGCACAACTCCCTCATCAGCAACCTTTTTGCACACTTTTGCGTGGGCTTTGAGATCTGGCGCCTCGGACGGTTCATAACCCTTGAACTTCGGAGTGTTGATGACCAGTTTGAGGATTCTGGTCACTGTCCTGTCCACGTCTTCCATACTCAGGCTGCCGTCCTTGATGGCGTTCAGGAGATTGATATAGCGCGAGTCACGTCCCGGCTGTATCATCTCGTTTCCCGCACGGACTATGGCAGCATCATCGTAACCGCCGTTCCAGTCGGTCATCACCGCACCTTCAAAGCCCCATTCACCACGAAGGATATCAGTCAGGAGCCTCTTGCTCTCGGCCGCATGTTCCCCGTTGATGAAGTTGTATGATGTCATGATGGTCCACGGCTGCGACTCGCGGACAGCTATCTCGAAGTTCTTGAGATAGATTTCCCTTAACGCGCGCTCGGAAACGATGGCGTTGTTGGCCAGACGGTTAAGTTCCTGATTATTGACGGCGAAATGCTTCAACGAAGTACCCACTCCGTTGGACTCGATTCCATTGATCATTACCGCCGCCATTTTGCCCGACAGCAGAGGGTCTTCGGAATAGTACTCGAAATTCCTTCCGCAGAGCGGATTCCTATGTATGTTGGCACCCGGGGCAAGCAGAATGTCCACTCCATATTCGAGGACTTCATTGCCCATATTCCTTCCGGCTTCCTCGACGAGCTCCGGATTCCATGTGGAAGAAAGCATTGTGGCAATCGGATAACCGGTACAATAGAATGTCCGGGTATCGCCTTTTCGTTTTGGTGCAATGCGAAGGCCGGCAGGACCGTCAGCAAGGACTACTGTAGGAATGCCGAGTCGGGGAATGCCGTTGATCACGCCTGCCGCTCCCGGAACGCCGGTGTTGGTAAAGCCGATTCCATTGAAACTGGCAGCTCTTCCGCCGATTATAAGGGTGCACTTCTCTTCCGGTGTCATGGCTGCCACGACCTCCGGAATATTGTCCTCACGAAGTTGCGGCGGCACATCTGCCGATGCTGACAGCGCTGAAACCGCGAAAAGTGCTGTAAGCAATAAACATTTCATCATAATTGATTTTTTAAAAATAACATACGCCCACTTTTATGTGGGACAATATCGGCTAGTCCTCCGGGACATATTCGAGAATGTCGCCTGGCTGGCAGTCGAGGGCGCAGCAGAGGGCTTCCAGAGTAGAGAAACGCACCGCCTTGGCCTTGCCTGTCTTAAGAATGGAAAGATTCGTGGCGGAGATACCGACCTTCTCAGCCAGTTCTCCGCTCGACATCTTCCTGCGAGCCAACATTACATCTATGTTAACTGTAATCGGCATAATCGTTATTCAGTAGCCTCCCCTTCTGCCGGAGACTGTGGCTTCACTTCTGCTCCCTTGAGATAGCTCGGAAGATTCATACCTGCCATCTTGAACAGCTCGTCAAGCGGCGGAACAGACTGCATCATACCGGAGATGAAATTGGCAGTGGACGTCTTGCCGTCACCCTTGCCGTTGCCGTCCCAGACGGTAACCTTGTCGATCTTGATGCCCTTGACAGCCTCGACCTGAGTCTTGACAAGTTCAGGAAGCTTATCCGCGATAAGCATAAGCACAGCCTTCTGTGCATCACCTTCAGCAGCATTGACAAGCCTCTGGAAACCATCAGCCTGCTTGGTAAGAATTTCTTCGATACCCTTCGCCTGGGCAGCCATCTTCGCGTAAATCGCATCAGCCTCACCCTGAGCTGTCCTGCGCAGCTTTTCTGCTTCAGCCTCGGCGTCAATGATGGCCTTTTCCTTCTCAATCTGGGCAGGAACCACAATGTTAGCCTGCTGGGTAGCCTGCTCTCTGGCAGCACGCGCAAGCTCGGCACTCTGCTCTGCCTTATATGCCTCTTCCATCGCCATAGCGGCCTGGACCTTTTCCGCTGCTATCGCAATTCTTGCAGCTTCAGCCTCCTTTTCACGCCTGACCGCATCAGAATTGGCGATTGCAATCTTGGAATTGTTCTCACCTTCGACCGCCTTTGCATTGGCATCCGCAGTGGAAATTCTGGTGTCGCGGACAGTCTCGGCAATGCGGATATCCTTGTCCCTGTCAGCCTCTGCCTTACCGATCTCGCCGAAACGGTTCTGCTCGGCAACGCTCTTCTTGGCATCATTGATAGCCTTGGCAGCTGCCTCCTTTCCGAGAGCCTCGATGTAGCCGGACTCGTCGCGGATATCGGTGACATTCACATTGATAAGCTTAAGACCGATCTTGCGGAGCTCTGCCTCGACATTGGTACTGACATTGGCGAGGAACTTGTCGCGGTCGGAGTTGATCTCCTCGATGTCCATGGTCGCGATGACGAGTCTGAGCTGTCCGAAGAGGATATCGGTGGCGATGTTCTGGATATTCTCGATGGTGAGACCGAGCAGACGTTCAGCCGCATTGGTCATATTGTCAGGCTCAGTGGAGATGCCGACAGTGAAGCGGCAAGGCACATCCACACGGATATTCTGCTTGCTGAGCGCATTGGTAAGATTGCATTCGATGGAAATCGGAGTAAGATCCAGGAAAGAGTAGCTCTGGAAAACAGGCCAGATGAACGACGCCCCTCCGTGAATACACTTGGCAGATGAAGCACCTCCGTTCTTGTTTCTTCCTGTCTTTCCGTAGATTACGAGAATCTTGTCAGACGGACAACGCTTGTAGCGGTGGAGTATTGCGGACAAAGTGACGATAAGCACGACTACCGCAATCGCAATGATGATAATTATTTCCATATCACAATGAATTAGGTATTATTATAGTGTCAAATTATAAGCGGCTCCAAGGGTTCCACGAGCAATGTACTGGAATCCACTACTTCCACGACCTTTATCTGAGCTCCTGTAGGAATTGAATCACAGTCAGTTACGGCATCATATTCACGCACGGCGCCATTGATGGTAATCTGCACTTTGCCAGTTCCGCGTCTCTCCCCCGGAATAGTCAGATAGACCTTTCCGTGACATCCGGCCGCAGATTTATAGACATTGATATTTCCCGACTGCTGCATCCCGGCCAGCCACTTGAACATCAGCATCACGACAGTGACAAGGGCCACGCCGACAACGAACGCCAGAAGCAGGACCAATGCTTCAGAACCGAACTTGCCATGCATCAGTATGGCCGTCCAGCTGAACCCGAGGAAGAAATTCACCAAGTTCCTGAAAGTGAACAGGTTCATCGAAGGATCCCCGCCAAAGTCCGGATGCATATCCAGGCCACCGCCGAAATCCGGGTCAATGTCGACGCCCAAGTCGGTGTCCGAGTCAATGCCGACAAATGTAAGTATGCTCTGGATAATAAAAGTCAATGAAGTGGCTATGGCGATGCACCATAGAATCTTCATGAACAAGTCAAGCGAAGTCCACCATTCTGTAATCATAGTTAATAATGTTTCGGGACAATGTCCCAGGTTGTTTCTGCTAATATAAAAATAATTTTACGAATATCGATAAATTTTCTACTAAATTCGTAAAGATTTCACCTTTTCAATGTTAATTGAAAGAAATCGTGGAAATATTTAGGTTTTAATGATTTTTTTTACATGCCCGGTGGGTGGTAACGCCGCTGGAGGTTCGCTTCGCTCAACCCGTCAGGCTAGCGCCTGCCCCCATTCACAAGGCCGATGTTGTTGGCGCACCCTGCAAATAGCTGTGTATCAAATATTTAACCGAAATCAGAGTTATGGTTTTCACAACTCTGAAAACGCCTAACATGGTGATTTTAAGCGATTTATAGGTTGCGCCTGATGTATCGTCCTGTCCTTGGGGTAACCTTGGAGACGATTATGAGGGTTGCCACGAGAACAGATACCGTGAGTCAAACGTGAGCAGATATTACCTCAACAGGGAATATGGTGAACAGCCGAGTACGGAAGCGATATTCAGCACTGCGGCAGCTTCTGCCTTGGAAATGTCCTGCTTGTTCTGTTCGTAGGCACGGATCATCCTCAATGATACACCGGACCGCTCGGAGAGTTCCTGCTGAGTAAATCCGGCGGACTTGCGCTGGCGCTTCAGCGGGGAAACATCCGTTTCGAATTTTGACATGATTTTCAATACTGAATACACGAACTTGCTTATGTCAGCCTCATGAAATGTAGGATACATATCCATAACTCTATGGACATCAATACCTTTTACATTAAGAGATTCAAATGAGACATTGGTGTACCATTGAAGATAAGCAAGCACCCAGCCTGTCCAGAAAATGGCAGAACGGTCATCAAGCACATAGTTATAGTCCCTGGCACGTCCGCCTGTGCTTTCAATAATCTTTTTCCCCAATTCAATGCCGGACAAACCGGAAACGTATTTCGGATTGCCTTTCTCGAATTGGCGTATCACATTTCCGGCAAGCATCCTGTCATAAAACTCATCGATGCCTCCGGCACATGCAATGGAGCCATAATCCAGAGCCACTGCCAGATTCAGCATTGCATCTTCCAAATAAGTTTTATCGTAAGCGCGGATCATCATTCTTCCAATTGTTTCTTACAATGTCAATAACATATGTGCCTTCCAACACTGTTTTCTCTCTTTCGCTTCTGAACGTGCCACGTGCAGTCCTGTCACGTGCAGCTTTTTTCGGGTAATAGGTCTGATTGTCTGCAAGGACAGCACGGGAATACTCAAGTTGCTCAAAGGCATTCCGGCTCTTAATGACCACTTGCTCTCCCAGTTTCCCCAATTTCATGGCTTTCCCCAGTTGCTCCAGTGAAATCGTGTTGTTCAAGAAAGCAGATGCAAATGAGAAGTAGGAATCATCGGCTCTGTAGCCGCGTATCACATCGGCCTTCTTGTAGTCGGGAAGGAATTCCGAAAGGATGTATTCCTTCGCTGCCGACGGAAGTCCTCGTTCTATTACAAATGTCCGGTTTTCCAACAGAATCGCAAGCCAGTTAAGTATATGATACTCAGCTTCCGACAAGTTCAATATGGTCAATCCGTCCATTTCCAATTCATACTCATTGGCAAACCCGTCCCGATTTTCAGCGCAGGCCCATTCCTTGGCCAGTTCAATATGTTCGGTACAATAAAAACCCAAACCGTAATCATTCTTCGCATTCCCAAGTCCGAATTCCGGTTTTTCTATGATATTGGCAGTGCCATGATACAATTTCAGTTTCATATAACTCACGTTATAACGTCACTTTTTGCAAATATAATTGATTATTAACAAAATGTCAATAGTTCTAGCCAGCATTTATTATGCGCCCGGTCAGTGGTGGGACCGCCGGAGGTTCGCTTCGCTCATCCCGTCAGGCTGTCGCCTGACACCCATTCACAAGGTCATGGGCGACCATGCCTCCGTCGGCCCCACCACCGCCCGGGCTTTCACGAAACGGGGAAAGGAAAGCAGATGCAAATGAACGTAATTCCGTAAGAATGCGCAAAAGCATTTTACGGTAATTTCGGCAATATTTAATTTTTTTGCCGAAATTATTGTATCTTTGGTATCGTATGACGAATGCTGATATAATATTGAACTATGCGACATCTCACGGAGGGACCCTTGTGAGGAAGGACTTTATGCCTTGGTTTGAATCCGCCTATCCTAACGGATCTGTCCGGAGCATGGATACCGAACTGAGGCAAATGGTTGCGGCAGGGATGCTGGAGAGGACAGGATACGGACAGTTCCGACTATGCCATGATGTAAAACCTCCATATATTCCTATTGTAAGCCCTGAAATGAAGACGCTGTACTTGGGTATCAAAGAGAAATACCCTTATGCAAAGTTCTGCATTTGGCAGGCAAGGGCGGTTTCTGCATTCACGCAACATGTCCCCAGCATTGATATCCTTATTCTTGAGACGGACCGTAGCGCAGCCGAGGCTGTTTATGATGATGTCAGAGAGTTGGTTGAAGGACGGACAGTCCTTTTGCGGCCTACTGAAAAGGAGTGCCGGCTTTATGCCTCAGGAACGCCATCCCTCCTGGTCAAGGATTTGATTTCGGAAGCTCCTGTTATCCGCGTGGACGGTGTGACAACGGCCTCTCTGGAGAAAATCTTGGTCGATGCCACCATCGCTCCGGAGTTTGAGTTTGCTCGCGGCTCAGAACTCTATACTATTTTTGAGAACGCCGACCAGATGTACCGCATCGGCAAAAAAACCATACTCCGTTACGCCGCACGACGTGGCAAGAAAGATAATATTGAGAAACTGATAGAATCGACAATGCTATGATTGATCCGAAAAGCAGAAGTCTGGAATGGATTCTCGAGTCCTGCCGAACAAACAAAGTGAGTGATCCGACGCTGATGGAAAAGACTATCAGGACCTTTTCGTTGCTGGAAGCCTTGGCTCGTTCAGGATGTCCTTTTCTCTTCAAAGGCGGCAGCGCATTAATGTTGCAACTCGCTTGTACACAGCGGCTCTCTGTCGATATAGACATTGTCTGCCCGCCTGGTACTGACGTTATATCATACTTGACACCATATGCTGAGGAGTATGGATTCGGAGAAATCAAACCTTCCGACCGCATTTCTCGGACGAACGTTCCAAAGACGCACGCCAAGTGTTTCTATCAGGTCTCGTACGTCACCAATACTGCTACAGAGAAGATTCTTCTGGATGTATTGTTCGAGGATAATTGGTATTCTTGCATTGAGCAACTGCCCATCGTCAGTCCTTTTCTGGCGGTAACCGGCGAACCCTGGACAGTCAAGCTTCCCAGTAAAGACGATTTGCTGGGTGATAAGTTGACGGCTTTTGCACCTAACACAACGGGGATCCCATACATCAAAACAGTTATTGGTCGCGGCGGGTTGCCGGAGGATCGGCACTGTTCCATGGAAATCATCAAGCAATTGTTCGACGTAGCCTCCCTATTCGATAGGATTGACGATTTAAGTGCCGCCAGAGCAACTTTCGAAAAGATTGCGCCAATCGAACTGGACTACAGGCAGATGGACAGTGGAGATCTAACACCCATTCTTGACGATATTTACAATACCTCCGAACTTATCTGCACGGGCATCTATAAGAATGACCGGAGTTTCGAATACCAGGAGCTGGTTCGTGGCATCAACCAGATAAGGCCCCTAATCATCAGCGAAAAATACAACCATTACTCGGCTATAGTCAATGCCTCCAAGGCGGCGTATCTTTCCGTACTGCTCAAGAAGGGCATCAACACTATCAAGCACTATGATCCCTCCTTCAACTTGCGTTCCGTTAAATTGGGTGATCCTATTAATCCTGCCATCAACAAGGTTAAGGTCTTCCGTCCAGAAGCCTTCTTTTACTGGATGCAGATAGAAAAACTCTTGGCCGAGTAACAGACACCTCCGTATTAACCCAACACCAAGTGGAACAGAACAAGGTAGATGATTTTGCCGATGCCTACGCAGCCGACATAAAAGATTATTTTATCGGCATAATTCTAATAGAATAATGCTTAGTATTTGGATAAAGTCGGAGAAAATCTGTTAGCGTGGCAGCGTCCCGCCGTTTTTTATGCGCCCGGGCGGTGATGGGGCCGCCGGAGGTTCGCTTCGCTCATCCTGTCAGGCTGGCGTATTCAGTGCCCTGAACTGTCTTTAAGCTTTGTAACCTCCTCTAAAGACGAGCCGGTTATCTCGCAGATGATTTGGAGGTGATGTCTTCTATCTCATGTTCCGGAAAGATAACTTTCAGAAATTCAATGAGAATGTCTTTGTTCACTTCGCTGGCCGAAGAGCTGTTTGAAGGACCAATCCACCATCGGGTCGATGTACCTCGCCTTGATTCTTTCATCCATTATCAAATGATTCAGGCAGCGATAGTATTTCATCGTGTGTGTCTGGATCTATACTCGCCGGAGCCAGCTATCTCTACCATTCTGAACCAATGAGCATCCGAAGAAGCCTGTAGGTAACCATATAACATATTGATATACAATTGATTATATAAGTTTAGGGTGACATGCAAATATGCTCATCACCCTATTTTTTTATGGGAGTGAGCATATCGGATAGCGGGTTGAAGTCAGCGTAACAATCAATAACTCAATAGATTATACGGATTCTTGCGGCTTTATAGGTATGCTCATTGGTTCCAAAATTTACAGGCATCTCCGCAGTGATGTCTTGACGTGCAGCTGATCGGCCTCTGCCTATGCGTTTTCAAACGTCAATAGTCAATGGAAACACAGGAAAGCACTTTCTTCATTGCAAGTTAGCTCTGGACGGACCAGTTCATAGCCGGACAGCGGCATAGCCCGCGGCGAATTGCGAAGCACCTGAGCAGAGCGGGCTATGCCGCTGCCGGAATGATACCTGCACACAAGGTTTTCCCACTGCTTTTTTTCAAAGGCTACCGTTTCAGGCGGGGGACATTGTCGGTGCAAATGTCATCACGGTCATCGGGACCGGTGGTGGAGAAGGTGACATCGTCCAGGACGACATCATAGGCATTGCGGAAATACGCGCCGTAAGAAGGGAAACAAGGCCACCGGTCAAAAGGCATTGACGCGATTTTTCTGCCAAGTCCCGGCTCCGGGATACCGATGAATGAAAATGCTGAATTAGAGATTGTTACCTTATCGGTAGTTGCGCTCCCCCAGCTTTTCACGGACAATGCCATGCGGCAGTTGGTGGCACGGTAAGCGTCTATCGTGACGTCTGTGCAATGATTGTCATCCTGCAATGTCATGCAAAACGGAGACAGAACACTGTCAGCAACACAATTCTTGACGCAAATGCCTGATAATGTGCCGGGTGCGTCGCCCCATCCGCCCGGCTCGAAAACCATGGCATGGAGCATATCGCCGCCTTTGTCAGATCTGGTGAGATGCGGGGAACGTCCGGGGCCGATGAATGCGCAGTCGGAAATCCGAACATCTTCAGACGGCATGATCATACGGAGACCATTGCACGAGGAATTGAAGCGGCACCTGTCAATAACCATATTATGCCAATAACCGCCGGCCATGCAGTCATCGCCCGTAGAAAAAACACACTCACTCACATTGACACTCTCCCCTCCTCTGATGTGGATTCCGTCCCAGCCGCCTGTAATCCTAAGGTCATTGAATTTGCAGTCAGTCAGTTCATAGCCGAGAACCGCGTAGTTTGAGGAATTGTCAATGCTGATTCCCGACATCGTAAAACCGTCCGTTTCGGCAACAAGCACAGTATGAGGCCCGCGCATTCCCTCCTCGCCGAGAGGATTGCGAATGCTGCCTCCGTCAATTCTGCCGCATCCCGTTATAGCCGCCCCGTCAGCATGATGTGCAATGACAAGTGCCTGGGACCAGATGGTATCCGAAGCGCAATTCTGATTGGCAGTCCCCACTCCAGTATCGTACCTGGACATATCCTTGTCCGTCACATAATGACCGTAAGAGTCAATGTTCCTGCACGCCATGAGTTCTGCGTCTTTTTCCAGCCTCAGATCCACGCCTGCCTTCAGATATATGGTACTGCTCAAAAAACGGCCTGCCGGAATAACGACCGTTCCGCCTCCAGAGCGATTGCAGCTGTCGATTGCCGCATTGATAATCAATGCATTGTCAAATTCAGAGTCAGCCATCGCGCCCATATCGGTTATTTTCAATGACAGATTATGGGTGCAGCCGGTCAACAGCAGGATCACAGCTGCAAGTGTAGAAAAATTTTTCATACATTAAAGTGTTATCAATGTCGGCAGTCGCCACACAGGTAGCTGTTGGTTTCCGCCTTAGCCTGCCTATATGTTTCGCGTGAAACCAAAAAAGGCGTTTCAAAACTATTTGTTCCGAAACGCCCTTTTATGTTGAGATACCACGACTCGAACGTGGACTAAGTGAACCAAAATCACTTGTGCTGCCATTACACCATACCTCAATTCAGCCTGGCAAAGATAGGACTATTTTCCGTTTTTGCCAAAAGTATTTGCAAAGTATAGGCTTTCTAACGCGTTTCGCCTATTTCTCTTCCGGCTTGCCGCAAGTGTAGCCGAGTTTCTCGATAGCCTTTTTCAATGTGGCCTCATCAGTCTTCGCCGCGTCATAAGTAATGGTCACAGTTTTCTTTTCGAGATTGATATCCAATGACTTGACACCCTTTTCGAAAGAAATGTTCTCCTGAACTTTCTTCACACAGTTCTGACAGTGAAGTCCGACATTGAAGACCACCGTCTTCAACTCCTTTTTAGGAGCTGCTTCCATAACATTGGCCATGACAGGCTCAGCGACAGTCATTGACAGCGGAAGCATTGCTGCAACTACAGCAGCATAAATCAATTTTCCCATATAAACATATTATTTCCAAAGCGTAAACCTTACGCCAAGATAAAACTTCGTTCCCATAATCGGTCCCCAGACAGCACTCGCGTCGAAATCCGGACGAGATGCGTCCACATGAGAGGACATGCCATCAACAGACGTGCCGATTACCACGTTCTTCTGCCTGAAGTTGGTAAGATTTTCCGCTCCGAGATACAAGTCCACGCCCTTGAAACGCTTGGTAACCTGAAGATACAGAAGCGGATACGCCGGCGTATAACCATCAGCATACAGAAGTTTGCCGTCATCTCCACGCAGATCCTTCATAAATTCATAGACACGTGACTTGCCATTGACAGAAGCCGTGAAATCGAAAATCCACTTGTTCAGATTTGTAGCATATTGCAGGTTCAGCACTCCCTTGTAGCGGCTCGTCATCGGCCGTTCCACAAGGCCGCGCCCTTCCAGTTCCACCTTTGCATCCGTATAACGGAATGTAGCGGAAACTGTAAATCTCCTGAAAGCCTCAACATTGAAATCAATCTGATAATTATCTGAAAATGAGCGTTTTCCGCCAAGAGCATAAAAGTCGATAGCATTGAGTCCATGCTCATAATCGACCACCATCTGCTCCGCAAAACGAGTCCCGAAATAGTCGAAACTCAAATACGTGTCATCCGAAGCCCCGAAAGGCAGATAGAAGGTGGCATTGCCACCGAAAGTCCACGCATCCTCCAGAAGATGTTCAGAATACGCTCCGGTAAATGACTTGCCGGTGGAAAGGACGCCGATATTGTCAATGACAGGCAACGCGCGCCTGAGTCCACGACCGCCGTTCGCCCTCAGGACAATCTGTTCCAACGGGCTGTATTTCAATGTCAGACGAGGCACGGCCTTGAAACCTTCTCCATTGAACCAGTCACCGCGAAGTCCGACAATCGAAGAAAACTTATCACCTGCGTGGAATGTGTATTCTCCGGAAATGCCGGCATTGTAGAAAGCGTCGGATTTCTTACCGGGCTCCAGTTTCTGAGCCGCCACCTTGCGCATGAAATCTTCCGCGAACCAGTCAGCCGTACCGCCGAGGGCCAGCGTAAACTTGTGGGAATCATTGATTTCATCCTGGAAAAGCACATTGAAGAAACCGGAATTCTGCGTAGCGAGATATTTGGAGGCACCGGCCCGGAGATTCATGTCAGTGAGCGTATAGTCTGCCACGAAAGCGATGTTCTTAGCATTGTCCTCACTGATCGGCACACCGACCTTCACATACGTATTCAACTGACGGTTAATGATATCAGAGCCCCACGGCGAGGTGGAGGCCAATGTATATTTCTTGTAGTCATATCCCGACTGTCCGCCCTTGCGCATATCCTGGAGAGCACGCAGACCGAAGCGGACCTGCACACCGGTAGGCCCGTAATAGAGCCAGCGGTTGGCGACATTGACCTGAAACATCTCGGGATCATCCATGAAGCCGTCATGGTTGTGGTCGAATGTGCGGAAATTTCCGGACACATGGCCGAGCAGCACGGTGCTCCACTTCTCGCCCATCTGCAGGGATGAGGCGACATTGAAATCCGTCTTCGTGTCATTCATGACTGACGCATTCAGGAAAAGCGGCTTTTCGTCAGTAGGCTTGCGGTATTCCATATTTATCTGGCCTGTAATGGATTCCGCACCGTTGTTCACGGATGAAAGTCCCTTGGAGACCTGGATGCTTTCAAGCCATTGGCCAGGCACATAGGACAGTCCGAACGGAGCAGCAAGACCGCGCATCGAAGGGCGGTTCTCGTCCAGCATCTGAGTATATATTCCGCTGAGGCCCAGGAGTCGGATCTGCCTGGCACCGGTAACGGCATCCGAATATCCGACCGTGACACTGGCCGAGTTCTCGAAGCTTTCCGCAAGGTTGCAGCATGCCATTTTCTTCAGACCTGCGGAAGAAATCACCTCAGTACGGAGTTCCTTTCCCCGTGAAAGATAATTGCCGTTCTGCCGGCCCACGAACACAGTCGCATCCAGGCTGTCAGCCCTTCCGTCATAAATCCCCGTAGTATCAGGGATTTGGGTCAATGCAGACCCCATGTCAAATGCCGCAGCACCTGTCACGTTCGCCAGTGCAATGGCGGCCATCAATAATCTTGTATAATTCACCATAATCTATTTGTCAAGCAATTCCTTGTCCAAAGCCTTCGCCGCAAGTCGGACAAAATCCACATATCTTTCCTGTACAATTCCCTTCTCCCCTACCTTCACCGTCATCGGAAGAATCTGCAAGTCAAATGCATCAAGCACATCTTCTTTCGCAGATACGCCCTTGCCACTTGCAGAACCGTCGTAAGGAGTGACGAACAGGACCTTCATCCTTCGGTTCGCCGCCATCAGTTTTGTCAATGCCATTAGCGACTCCCTGCAATGCTGGCATTTGGTATCGAAAAAGAACACATATGTCCCGGAAGGCAGACGACGTATATTCCAGACGCGGGATCTTGCACGGACCTTTACCTTCCCGGACTCGAGCCCGGACGCCTCCAGAATAGATTCCGGAACTCCGCCAGAGGCCATTGTCCCGTAAATCCTCAAGTCCGGCACAAGCGTGCCCGGCAGCGATCTGGACAGCAGATCCGACATTGTACGCGCGTAGCCGATGACATTGACAGTATCCGCTGCGGTATCCCAGATGTCAGGCCGTGACAAGATATACTTGTCAATGACGTATTTTTCCGCCTCCTTGTAGCGGCCGTCCTCCTGGTATGACAGCCAGTAGAACATATCCCCGACAGTCTCCTTGAAAACAGCCACGTCAGGCAACGACTGCGAGGCGATCCTGTCCGTCAGAGCATTCACGTCCTGCACCTCGAAATCATTGCCCAGACTGCCGAATATCTTTTCGAGCAAGGACATTGACTTCTCACTACCGAAAACGTAATCATCTGAAGCATAGATATTTGCCAGCATTGACTCAAGCGCGGGAACATCCAGTTTCCGGCCCAGAATCACACCATCCTTACCGATGAGAAACATCTGGGGAGTCTTGAGCACGCCGTATTTCCGCTGGAAATCAGAGTTCAGCGACGGGTCCCACAGATTGGTCACGCTGACATTGGCCGAACCCTCATACATGCGCCTGTTCCGATAAGTCTGCCAGGCAAGGCTGTCCGCTCCGGTATAGACCGCGTAAACGTCGAGAGACCAATGAGTTGAAGCAAGGAAAGTCCTAAGCATAACCGACTGGAAGAGGCATTCCGTGCAGCCGGTGTCGTAGAAGTACAGCACCGAATAACGCCGCCTCGGCCCATCTCCGCCGAAAAGACTCAGAGAATCCCCCTCTGACGTATATAAAGTCAGTTCTTCGGCCTGCTTCCCCACCAGCGAACGCCTGTTGAATTCAGCATAAATCCTGGCATTCATCAGGTCAATGTCGTTCTTCATCCGGATCTTTCCGTTAAAGAACCAATTGTCCGCTATATCTATGGCCACGGCCTCGACTCCCATCACGTCCGAACTGATGTAAGAGGAGTAGAGCTTCAGCGCAACATATTGACGCACAAGAGAATCCGTGCAGCTTTCTATCAGGAACGAGCATTCCTTCTCCTGTTCCTGCACACTCAGAGGAGCCATTGCCTCCATATATGAGTCCAGCTTCGCGCCCAATGCGGCAAACGAAGCGGAATCCGGAGTCTGCTGCGCGCCCGCAAGCACTGACCAGGTAAAGGCCAATGCCGACAGCAGAATATGCAACGACTTGAGTTTCATACGGTTCAGGCTTCCGGCAGAACCACTCCGTCCGGAAGGAAAAGAGAGGTGTCGCCATGATGTTTCAGGATATCACGTACCGCTGAAGAAGAGATATGTGCAAACTCCTGGGCGGTCGGGATGATGATGGTCTCGATTTCAGGCGCCAGTTTCCTGTTCGCGTCTGCTATGGAACGCTCCGTCTCGAAATCGATCATATTCCTGACACCGCGCACGATGTGCCTGATGCCGAGCTGGTGACAAGCATCTATGGTGAGGTTGTCATACTTGATGATGCTCACCCCATCAAGCCCCTTGACTGCCTGACTGATGATGTCGATACGCTTGTCCATATCGAAGAAGCCGCGTTTGTCCTGATTTATTCCGACAGCCACGACCACTTCGTCGAACATTGTCAATGCCCTTTTCAATATATTCAGATGTCCTGCCGTAAACGGGTCGAAAGAACCCGGGAACAATGCCTTGGTTTTCATAATCACTAAGTTTATAACTGCCAGTCAATCGGGGACTTGCCCTCCGAGACGAGCAGTTCATTGGTTTTTGCGAAATGTCCGCAGCCGAAGAACGCGCCCCTCGCCAGCGGAGAAGGATGCGCCGCCTCCAGAACGAAATGCCTGGACGTGTCGATCAACGGCTTTTTGCTTCTTGCGAAATTTCCCCACAAAAGAAATACCACACCATCACAGTTCGCAGAAATATAACTGATGACAGCGTCGGTAAACTGTTGCCATCCGATAGCGCTGTGGGAAGCCGCTTCACCTGCGCGGACCGTCAGGACAGCATTGAGCAGAAGTACTCCCTGCTCAGCCCACTTCCTCAAATCCGGAGAGCCGCTCATCCTGATTCCCAACTCGCTTTCGATTTCCTTGAAGATGTTTTTCAATGAAGGCGGAGCAGGGACACCCTCAGGAACAGAAAAAGACAAGCCCATAGCCTGTCCGTATCCGTGGTATGGGTCCTGTCCTAAAATCACGACCTTCACCTTATCTACAGGTGTCAGTTCAAATGCCTTGAATATATCCTTGCCCGGAGGAAAAATGACCTTTCCCTCTGCTTTCTCGCGATGGAGACGCTCAGCAAGCGAAGTGAAATATGGTTTTTCAAACTCCGCCTGCAGGGCTTTCTTCCAACTTTCTTCTATCTGGACGTTCATTACTTGGTGAACACTGCTTTGATTACATCATCGATAGTCTTCACATACTCGAATGTCAGACCATCCACATACTTGGCATTGATATCCTCAATGTCCTTGCGGTTTTTCTCAGACAGCACAATCGTCTTTACTCCCGACCTCTTGGCAGCAAGAATCTTCTCCTTCACTCCGCCCACCGGCAGAACCCTTCCCCTCAACGTCATCTCACCTGTCATGGCCACGCCCTTCTTTACAGGCTGGTTTCTGAGAGCGGAAATCATCGAGCAGACGAGAGTTATACCCGCAGACGGACCGTCCTTCGGCGTCGCCCCTTCCGGAACGTGCACATGGATATCCTTCTTGTCGAACTCCTCCGAGGTCAATGACACAAGTTCCGGATGAGCCTTTATATATTGGTAAGCGATGGTCGCGGACTCCTTCATCACGTTGCCCAGATTGCCGGTCATCGAAAGCTGGCCCTTTCCGTTGCTCACCGAACTCTCTACGAACAGAATCTCTCCGCCGAGCTGAGTCCAGGCAAGACCTGTGACCACACCGGCACCTTCATTTCCCTCCTGCTTGTCATGGAACGCTGTAGGCAATCCGAGATACTCCTTCAGATGTGACGGCTTGATGACCGGAGGACAAAACTCGTCCAAAGCGATCTTCTTCGCAGTCACACGCGCGATTTTCGCAATCTGCTTCTCCAGACCGCGGACGCCGGACTCATGAGTGTACTGGTCAATGATTTCCGCCAATGCAGCCTTGTCCACCTTGAGCATTTTCTTGTCAATGCCGTGCTCCTCCAGTTCTTTAGGAAGAAGGAATTTCCTGGCGATTTCCATCTTCTCTTCGGCAAGGTAACCTGTGACATTGATCAGCTCCATCCTGTCCAGAAGGGCAGGCTGGATAGTGGAAATGTCATTCGCCGTGGTGATGAACAGCACATGCGACAGGTCATAATCCACATCCAGGTAATTATCGTGGAACGTCACATTCTGCTCAGGGTCAAGCACTTCGAGCAATGCCGAAGACGGGTCGCCCTTGAAGTCGCTGCTGAGTTTGTCGATCTCATCCAGGACCATGACCGGATTTGACGTGCCGGCCCTGTTGATACCGTTCAGTATCCTGCCAGGAAGCGCTCCGATATAGGTTTTCCTATGGCCTCTGATTTCAGCCTCATCGCGCATACCGCCCAATGCTATACGCACGTACTTTCTGCCTATGGCCTTGGCAATGGACTTTCCGAGACTGGTCTTGCCGACTCCCGGAGGGCCGTAGAGACAGAGAATAGGAGACTTCATGTCCCCCCTGAGTTTCAGCACTGCGAGGTATTCGATAATCCTCTCCTTAACCTTCTCCAGTCCGTAATGGTCCTGGTCAAGCACCTTCATGGCATGTTTCAGGTCCAGATTGTCCTTGGACAGGTCATTCCACGGAAGGTCCAGCATGAACTTCAGATAGTTGTACTGGATACTGTAGTCCGGAGTGGACGGATTGTATTTCTCGAGTTTGGCAAGCTCCTTCGCGAAAATTTCCGCAACAGATTCAGGCCAGTTCTTGCCGGCAGCCTCCGAACGGAGATTCTCGATATCGGAATCCTCATCCATACCGAGTTCCTCCTGGATGGTACGGAGCTGATTGTTAAGGTAATACTCCCTCTGCTGCTGGTCGATTTCATTCTTCACCTTGGAATTGATTTCCTGCTTGATCTTCAGAAGTTCGACCTGAGTGTCCAGCACATTGAGCAGTTTCATTGCCCTTACCTTCATATCCTCATACTTCAGGAGATCAACCTTGTCCTGGAAATTTTCCACGTCCACGGTCGTGGCTATGAAGTTCACAAGGAAATTGAAGTCCTCGATGGAATGCAGCGCCGAGGCAGCCTCCTTAGGGGCATAAGGGGAATTCCGCATAATGGCGGACGCCTTCTCCTTGAGCGACTCCGCAATCATTCTGATTTCAGGATTCTGCACGTCATGGTCGATATCCTCGACATACTGCACTGTAGCCTTCAGGTACGGTTCCTCAGCAATGAGGGCGCCGAGTTCAAATCTCTTAAGTCCCTGAAGCACAGCAGAAACGGTTCCGTCAGGCATCTCGAAAGACTTGATGATCCTCACGGCGGTTCCGTAAGGGAACAGGTCTTCAAGGCCAGGTTCCTCCACGCTCACATCGTTCTGCGGTACGGCGCCGATGATCATCTGACGCTTCTGGGCTTCATCGATCAGCCGCATGGACTTTTCTCGTCCTATGGTAATAGGAAAAATCGCACCCGGGAAGATGACGGCATTGCGCAATGCCAGCAAAGGCAATGTGTCAGGCAATGCAGCGTCTTCCATCTTGGAGGAAACATCTCCGGCCATCACCGGTATGATGCTGACCTCAGCCCCTGCAGGAGCGAAAAAATCCGGATTCTTATCAATCATATAGTCAAATTGTTTTTCATCAAACATAATATACCCCCACTGTCTGCCATTTTGTCACGACCGACAGTTTTTTTATTCATATAATATATATGGTCAATCTCTGTGCCACGCGGTGCAGCAACGAAAATTCAGGGCAATATTTTTTTGTAAAAGTTTGTTAATAAAAAAAATAAGCGTACCTTTGTCACCCTGAATTGTACAAAAACACAAATAAATATTCATTATGACTAAAGCAGAAATCGTAAACGAGGTTGCAAAAGCAACTGGACTTGAGAAGACGACAGTTCAGACTGTTGTCGAGGCTTTTATGGAAAGTGTAAAGGATTCCCTCGCTAAAGAGGAGCCTGTATATCTTCGTGGTTTCGGCAGCTTCATCGTTAAGCACAGAGCAGAGAAAGCAGCACGCAACATCACCAAGAACACAACAATGACAATCCCGGCACACAATATTCCGGCATTCAAACCGGCTAAAGTGTTCGTAGGAGCGGTTAAAAAATAATTTTTTTAAATCATCTATCTATGCCAAGCGGAAAAAAGAGAAAAAGACATAAGATGGCAACGCACAAACGTAAAAAGCGTTTGCGCAAGAACAGACATAAGAATAAGAAGAAGTAATTTTTCAGTGTCTGCCATTTTAGCAGTCTGCTAAGAGAGAGGCTACCGGTAGTCCGGACGGCCTCTTTATTTTTTATTCAACTAAAGTAATATTGCACTATCCTGATGGAGTCTGAAAAAGAATCGGTCAAAGACCTGATTGTAGATGTCAGCGAAAGCGAGGTCAAGATAGCGTTGATGGACAATCACCGCCTTATTGAGCTCAACAAGGAGTCAAGCAATGGTCACAGTTTCACAGTCGGAGACGTATTCCTCGGCAAGGTGAAGAAAGTGATGCCGGCACTCAACGCAGCATTCGTGGACATCGGAGACGAAAAGGAGGCATTCATCCATTATTTGGATTTGGGGTTCTATTTCAATGCTTTCGACGAATTTGTCAGAAAGACGAACTCGAACACAAATGCGAATGAGCTGTTTTCAAATATCGGACTCGGTCCGGTCCTCGAGAAAGAAGGACAGATCGAGAAGATCCTGAAACCGGGACAGATGATAGTCGTCCAGATCGTCAAGGAGCCTATCTCCACAAAGGGGTCAAGGCTCACGGCTGAGATTTCACTTGCAGGGCGCAATATTGTACTCCTCCCTTTCGCAAAGAAAGTGAGCATTTCTCAGAAAATCGCATCGAAAGAAGAGAAAAAAAGACTTGAGACACTGGTCAGGAGCATACTCCCGCAGAATTACGGAGCTATCATAAGAACTGCTGCAGAAGGCAAGAACGCCGCGATTCTCGTAACAGAACTTAAATCGCTGATAAGCAAATGGGAAGGTGCATGGCCAAAGATTTCCAAGAACAAGAGCGTCCAGCTGCTTTTCACAGAATACAGCAAGACCACCACTGTACTGAGAGACCTTTTCAATGACACATTCTCCAATATCTATGTCAATGACAGGAAGGAGTTTGAAGAAATTTCGAAATACATCTCCCAGATATCTCCGGACAAGGAAAAGATCGTCAAGTTCTATGACGACAAGGAGCCGATATTCGACCATTTCGAGGTCACCCGGCAGATAAAGAGTTCCTTCGGCAAGGTGGTTCCGATAAAGCAGGGAGCGTATCTTGTGATCGAGACCACAGAAGCGCTGAACGTGGTGGATGTCAACAGCGGCATCAGGGCGAAGACAAACGACCAGGAAGAGAACACCTACGAGGTGAACCGCTACGCGGCCGAAGAAATCGCCAGACAGCTCAGACTCAGGGATATGGGCGGTATCGTGATTGTCGATTTCATCGATATGGACAATCAGGACCACAAGAACGGCCTGTTCAAGTATATGACTGAGCTCATGCAGGATGACAGGGCAAAGCACAACGTGCTGCCTCTCACCAAGTTCGGACTAATGCAGATTACCAGACAGAGGATAAGGCCTGTCACTCAGATTGACACGACTGAGGTCTGTCCTGTCTGCCACGGTACGGGAAAAATAGCGCCGAGCCTAGTCATTGACGAGGAACTTGAACGAAAAATCGCGTACCACACCGAAAACGGTGTCAAGTCTTTCGTGTTGAAGACCGGCCCGATCCTGGGCTCCTACATCTCAAGAGGCTTCAATTCTTTTCTGAGAAAGTGGAGAAGGAAGTACAAATGCAAAATCAAACACGAAGAAGTCCAAGACTTCAGTGTCCTGCAGTATGAATTCTACAATGAAAACGGCGACATTCTCCAATAGACAGTTCGCCTGAGCACTATAGAGGGACGGCCAGTCATGGTCGCCCCTCTTTTTCTTGTCCGACGGACAATGATATTCACGGCTGATGGCAGATTATTCCTGCCTGAATGACAGCTTCCGGACAATGCAGAAGAGCAGCAGCATTACTGCCATGAACACGCACAGCCGACCTACGATATCGCCCTGAGCCACGAAGAACGTCTGCTTTTCGCTCAAATGGATTTCCCCCTCCAGGACAGCCGGCTCCCACCATGCGGTCTTCGAGACAATGTCTCCCCTGCTGTCGATGATTGCGGAAATGCCAGTATTTGCGCTTCTGACGATGTCCCTGCGGGTTTCTATCGCCCGGAGAGAGGCATAGCTCAGATGCTGCCTGTACCCCGGAGTATTTCCCCACCAGGCATCATTGGTAATGATGGCCAATGCCTTGGCGCCTTTTCTTACATATTCTGCACAATGCTCAGGATAGACTGACTCATAACATACAGCGCAGCCAAGAGGAACATCCTCCACCACTTTTCCCTCAGCATCCCTGGTTCTGCAGGAGAGCAGCGAAACCTCCTTCTGTCCTATGCAGCGTCCCATCACACCGCCGAGCAGGTCATCTATCTTGCAGAAGAATGCAGGATACGGTGTCATTTCCACGGCCACGACCAGTTTGGACTTATGATAAATCTGGGCGTCATCCGTGCCGTCCACCATAAGTGCGGAATTATGCGACTCAACCCACAGACCATCCGAGACTTTCCTTGCCGTATATGACGGAGCCCCGGCAGACTCGATATAAGAATAGGACGAAGCGCCGAAAAGCAGATTTACATTGTGATAGTTTTTCAGGAAGTCGCGGAATCTGCGGTACGTCATACTCCGCTCGTAATCGCCTGTGACAATGTCATTTGTAAATGTCTCAGGAGCCACAGCGAGCAATGCGGACGTGTCCGTTCTGCCGGTCAATGCAGTATTCAGCTGTTCGAGTAGAATGACGTTCTGCTGGCTTTGGGACAATGCCTGGAATTTTTGATACGGGTCAATGTTGGGCTGCAGCGCCACCACTTTCAGGGTATCGCCTTCCTGCTGCGCAGGGCTATAATACATTGACATTGACACTATTGCGGGTGCGAAAAGTATCAGGAGTGCGGCAGCGGCCGAAGCGAAACGAGCCTTGGCATTGAACCGGAACCAGCTTCCGTCCGACAGGAAAACCATCAGGGCGAAGACTGAAAGGTTCGATGCCCATACCCACAGGGAGCCGCCGAGAGTGCCGAGCCATTCGTACCACTGGACAAGTGAGACGGTGCGTGCGAAGGCATTGCCCAGAAGCAGCCACGGCCAGGAAATCTGAGCCACGTCCAGATAGTATTTCTCCCACGCTATCCACAGTGCAGCCAGGAAAATGTAAGGCAGGGAGCCGCGCAGGTATTTCCGGCTCCATCTGAACAGGCCGAAAACCAGCGACATCTGGAATGCATTGGCCACGCAGGCGAAAATTCCGCCGCCTATGGTCGCATTGCACACCCAGAAAGTAGTAACTGCGTTCCACAGAAGAAATGCAGAATAGTGCCACAGCCACACTCGTTTCGCGCCTGTCAATGTCGCTATCCGCTCAAGGCACAACAGAGGCACGAAGCCTATGAGGGCAAGGAAGCCGGTATGTGGCACAAGGTATGGAACGGACATCAATGTCACGAAAAGCAGGACAAGGATGCCGAAGAGAATATTCTGATTCTTCATATCAATTCAGGACAACTTCATAATGTATCGGGCAAAGATATGAATAAATATATTATATTTGTGCGATTACTTGGAAACAGTTATGCTTATAGATATTCTGAAAGGATTTATAATAGGAATCTGTGCATCAGTCCCTTTGGGGCCGATAGCGATACTGGTTATTCAGAAGTCATTGAGCGAAGGTCAGAAATCCGGTTTTCTCGCCGGCTTGGGTGCCTGTCTTGTGGACACATTGTTCGCAGTCATCGCCATCTTCGCATTGGCCATAGCCGAGAGGTTCATTGAGAGTTACAGCACTCTGATCATGGTGGGCGGCGGTCTGATTGTCACCTTCCTCGGGTGCAGCCTGACATTCAAGGACCCGTTCAGGAAAATGAAACGGGAGGACGCCACGCCTTCATATTCGCTCAAGGATTTTTTCCAGGCGTTCATAATGGGCATTTCCAATCCGGGAGCCATCCTGGTAATCTTCGCGCTGTTCGCGTTCTTCGGCATTGAACTGGAGCCTCACGATTTCCGGGTGGCGCCGATTCTCCTGGCCCTGAGCGCCGGAAGCGCATGCTACTGGTTCTTCTTTTCATGGGTCTTCAGCAAGATGAGGAAGAATTTCAAGCTCAGCACAATACTTTGGATAAACAGAATAACAGGAATCATAGTCACCATAATCGGCATCGCCCTGCTCACGGACGGCATTATGGAATTGATTTTCACATAATTTTCAGGAAAGGACAATGGATACGAAAAGTTTTTTCAGCAATTGGATAGTCAAGAACTTGTTGGGCGCAATCGCAGCGGTTGCGGCGATTGTCATTGCTTGCAGCCTCCTGCTCAGGATCGGCACACATCACGGTCAGGAAATCGAGGTTCCGGACATGACCAACATGTCTGTACGCAATGCGCAGGCCACTGCTGAACAGTGCGGGATACGGATCGACGTGACCGACTCCGTCTATGTAAGGAAAATGGGACGCGGACTTGTGTTCTCACAGACTCCAAAGGCGGGCAGCAAGGTCAAGGAAGGAAGGCGCATAATGCTCACCATCAATTCCGTATCGCCGAAAAAGACCACCATGCCCAATCTCGTGGGACTGTCAATGCGACAGGCAAAAGCAGAACTGCTTTCCAAGGGGCTGATACTCAGAAATCTGAAATACGTTAACGATATGGCCACGAACAATGTCCTGAGGCAGCTTTACCGCGGCAGGGAAATCAGTGAAGGCCGCTCCATCGACAGCGGTTCCGAAATCGACCTCGTGGTGGGCTTGGGAGCCGACAACCAGACATTCATCCCGGATGTTTCAGGGATGAGATACATGAGAGCCGTGGATGCTCTGCATGACAATTCATTGAATGTCGCCAAACTGTATTTCGACAAGAGCATCCGCTCCTACAGCGATTCCCTCGACGCAGTAGTTTACAAGCAGACTCCAGCGGCCACCGACATGTCCGTGCTGATGGGCAGCGCAGTCACCCTTTATCTGAAAGCCTCAGAAGACAAGTAGCAAATGACAGGACCGGAATACAACGACATTCTGTTCTCGACAGACGAGGAGAAAGAATACTCGGGGGCGACTCCGATGACAGATGAAGATGCAGTTACGGAAGGCGACGAGCAGGGGATGTTCGAGCACTTCCGGATGAATGTGGACAAGGGGCAGACGCCGCTCAGAATCGACAAATTCATGTCTTGCCACCTGATGGACACGTCCAGACACAGAGTCCAGCTCGCCATCAGGAACGGTTACGTGAAACTGAATGACAAACAGGCCAAGGCGAACATGATTGTCCGTCCTGGCGATGTCATCCGTTTCGTCATGCCATATGAAAGGCGCGGTTTCGAAGTCCTGCCTGAGAACATTCCACTGGATATCGTATATGAAGATGAGGACCTTCTGATAGTGAACAAGCCTGCCGGAATGGTAGTGCATCCGGGACACGGACACTTTGAAGGGACATTGGTCAATGCCCTTTCATACCATCTCGGGATAACACAGGGGCCGGACGCGAAAGACGAAAGGATGGGCGTCCTGGTGCACCGTATCGACATGGACACTTCCGGTCTGCTGGTGGTGGCCAAGAACGACGAGGCACAGCTGAACCTCGCAGGACAGTTCTTCAGGCATAGCATCGAGAGAAAATATGTAGCAGTGGTCTGGGGGAACCTGAAGGAAGACGAAGGTACCATCACCGGCAATATCGGCCGCGACCCGAATGACCGCCTGCGTTTCAAGGTCTATCCCGATGGGGACAAGGGAAAACACGCCGTCACCCATTACCGCGTACTCGAGAGGTTCGGCTATGTCACAGTGGTGGAATGTCAGCTCGAGACCGGAAGGACACACCAGATAAGGGTGCACATGAACTATATCGGCCATCCGCTTTTCAATGACGAGAGGTACGGAGGTTCAGAAATCCGCAAAGGCACCATCTATGCGAAATACAAACAGTTCATACGTAACTGCTTCGAACTCTGTCCGCGCCAGGCCCTGCACGCCAAGACGCTCGGCTTCAACCATCCGCGAACAGGAGAATTCATCCGGTTCGACTCTGCTCTGCCGCAGGACATGCAGGCCCTCATAAAGAAATGGAGGGACTACGCCGGCAATATGAAGGAAGAAGAAGATTAGAGACTACTTGTCACTATACACATAGACATCCTCACCCGGAGCCGCGAAATGGAATCTCTCACGTGAGAACTCCTCGAGGGTGTCTCTGTCGGTGGACAGCATCTTGATCTGCTTGTCCATCTCACGTATTTCTTTCTGATACTGCTCCATCTGGGCGTTTTGTCTGCGTATTTCCATCTTGGCAGAAATCCATCTGAGGACGCTGTCGTCCGCAAAAAAAGTCATGAATACCAATAAGCAGGCTCCCACAACTGAAATGAATTTCAGCTGTCCGCCATATGGTCCATGCCACAGCGACTTCAATATCTGTCCAAGTTTTTCCATAACAAGATTTTATTTCATTCCACGACAAATTTAGTTAAATTTGTAGAATGATTTGGACAGAGTTCAATATTTATTCAAAATAATACACAAATGAAACCAACATTGCTTGTCCTTGCTGCCGGAATGGGCAGCCGCTACGGCGGACTCAAACAGATGGACGGCCTCGGCCCTAACGGAGAGACCATTATTGACTACTCGATTTATGACGCAGTTCAAGCCGGCTTCGGCAAGGTTGTCTATATCGTAAGAGAGTATTTCAAGGAGCAGTTCGAAGAGACTGTAAAACAGAAATACAGCCACGTGAAATGCATTGACGGCGAGCCTCTCGAATTCCAGTTCGTAACTCAGGAGCTCAACAAGATTCCTGCACGTTTCACACTGAATCCGGAAAGACAGAAACCTTGGGGAACAGCCCATGCAGTGCTTATGGCCAAAGACGTCATCCACGAGCCGTTTGCCATCATCAACGGCGACGACTACTACGGAAAGGACTCTTTCCGCATTCTCGGTGACTGGCTCCGCGCACATGAGAACAGCAAGGGAGTTTACAGTATCGTAGGATTCGAACTCGACCATACTCTTTCCGAGTCAGGCAGCGTATCCAGAGGCATCTGCGCTTACGACAAGGAGCAGCATCTTACTGACATCGTAGAGCACCTGAACATCGCCAGAGAGGCTGACGGAAAGGTATATGGAGACAACTCTCTCACAGGCGAGACACACGTGGAACTGGTTGCAGACAATCTCTGTTCCATGAACATGTGGGGTTTCACTCCTGACTATTTCGAGAAGAGCGAGAAGATTTTCGAATCCTTCCTCGAGCAGAACATCAATGAGCTCAAGAAGGAATTCTACATCCCTTACGCTATCGACTGCATGATCAAGAGCGGCGAAGCACAGACCGACGTGCTTTCCACACCTTCACACTGGTTCGGCGTGACATATAAGGAAGACAGACCTGCAGTTGTTGCCAAATTCCAGGAATTTGCAGACAAGGGAGTCTATCCGACACCGCTTTACACCAAATAAGGCAGCACATAAATGGCTGAACACAAAAGGATACGGAACTTCAATGTTCTGTCAGGATTCAGCTGGTACATCCCGGGAACAGCAGACATTTTCGCTTTGCTGCTGTTCCTTTTGGGAGGTGCACTGCTCGGAAATGTAGTAGCCGGATGTTTTCTCCTGGCCGGTATGACCACCCAGCAGGACATCGTAATGCTGGTATCATACCCTATAATGTTCATTCCGGCAATGATCTACGCATCCCTGCGCAGCAAGAAGAACTCGATGTTCGACAGCGACTGCAGCATCGACTCGGATGCCCACTTCGGCAAAGGCGGATTCGCGCTTTGCGGATTACTTGTCATAATAGCCACCATCTCACTTAGTTTCCTGACCGATATCATCAATGCCCAGATGCCGGAAATGCCGCAATGGCTTGAAAATCAGCTCAAGGCGATGACAAGCGGAAACTTCTTCCTGAACTTCATCTGCGTTTCGCTCATGGCGCCGTTCTTCGAGGAATGGCTCTGCCGCGGAATGGTTCTGCGCGGACTATTGAACTACAAGAGAAAGAATAAATACGGAAGCACCGCCACGGGCATCAAGCCTATATGGGCCATCTTCTGGTCTGCTGTTTTCTTCGCATTCATCCATCTGAACCCATGGCAGGCAGTGCCGGCATTCATTCTCGGATGCCTGTTCGGATATGTCTATTACAGGACAGGTTCATTGAAACTGACGATGCTGATGCATTTCACGAACAACACGTTCTCGCTGATATTCAGCAACATTGACAAGTTCAAGGATGCCAAGACATTCTTCGACATAATGAGCCCGCTCGAGTACGGTGTAGTGGCAGTAGTGTGCGTGGGGATTGTCATCCTGCTGTGCAGGACATTGAACCGGATAGAACTGAATTCTCCTCAGGGGAACTGCGATACTATGGCTACGCTCCAGTAAGATAGCGATCAGCTTCAGCAAGTGTTTCCCTCTTGCCCGCGTCGATCAGCGTGAGGTGAGAGGGAATTGCTGCATATATGGGGTGACGCGCAGCAGCTCTCAGGTAAGCATCGACGATAGAAAAGCATTGGCCCAGAGGCTTTTCCGACTGGGCGATCCTGTTTCCCGCGGCATCGTAGAGCGGGTAGTCGGAAGGAGACGCGTCAATGTCCCTGAATACGTCAAAAATGGCATCGGAAACCAGATGCACGCCTGCAAAAGCGGCTTTATGACAATGACTTACATCCAGACTGGGGAAAGGAGTCTTGACCTCTCCTGTAGCGACATTGGTCCAGCCCACAATGCGGTTGTCCCCGTCACACAGGAAATAGCGCTTGGTGACACGCTCGCTCAAGAGCAATGTAGCGAGTGCACCGGGACGGGCCTGGCTAAGGAACCAGTCCAGCTGCAGATCCGAGATTATGTCCACGTTGTGGACCAGAAAACGGCCTTCCGCTGACCTCAACAGGCTTTCCGCATAACGGATTCCGCCTCCTGTGTCACGCAGCAGGTCGGTTTCGTCTGAATAGCTGATATCCAGCTGAGAGAGTTCAGGATCGGCCGCCACGTACTCCCTGATTTTATCTGCAAAGTGATGGATATTGATTACGAATTCATCACTTCCCGCAGCACGGAGCCTCATAAGTACGTAATACAGAAGGGTATGCCCGGCCACAGGGGCAAGCGCTTTCGGGAGATTGTCCGTCAACGGCTTGAGCCTGGTTCCCAGCCCTGCTGCAAAAATCATTGTCTTCATCTGTCAGAAATTCTTTTCTATATCGAGTTCCCTGTGGGTAACTGACACCCGGATGTCGAACTTGCGAGCCAGATGCTCCGCCAGATGCTCCGCACAGTAAACGGAACGGTGCTGGCCGCCAGTACAGCCGAAGCAGACCTGAAGGTTGGTGAATTTTCTTTCAATGAACCTCTTCACGTGAGAGTCCACAAGTGCATAGACGCTGTTCAGGAACGTCAGAATCTCGCCGTCATCTTCGAGGAACTTGATCACTTCCTTGTCCATGCCGGTAAACTGGCGGTAATACTCGAACTTGCCCGGATTGTTCACGGAACGGCAGTCGAAGACATAGCCTCCTCCATTGCCGGAAGTGTCCGCCGGAATGCCTTTCTTGTAGGCGAAACTGAAGATTTTCACCTGCAGGCGCTTGTCCTCGGCATTGACATAGAACTGCTCCATCGTGGTCAGTTTGGTGAGCACCTCAGACAGATACGGGTAACGCACGAACGGCGACTGCATCAGACGTCGCAGGTTGTCGATGGCATAAGGCACGCTCGCTATGAAATGCGGCTTCTTCTCGAAATAGCCACGGAAACCATAGGCTCCGAGCACCTGCAATGTCCTGAAAAGCACGAACAGACGGAGTCTCTCCCTGAAATGAGCCTCGTCAATGTCGGGCATATATGTCTTCAATGCCCTGAGATATGTCTCCACCAGATCCTGCTTCAGGTCTTCGGGATAACGGGAGCGGGCCTGCCAGATGAATGACGCCACATCATAATATATAGGTCCTTTCCTTCCACCCTGAAAGTCAATGAAATACGGCTCACCGTCCTTTATCATCACGTTTCGGGCCTGAAAATCCCTGTAGAGGAACGTGTCCGTATCCTCTCCGAGCAGGTCGTCATGCAGCTTTTCGAAGTCATCCTGAAGACGGACCTCGTCGAATTCCATTCCGGTAGCCTTGAGGAAGCAGTATTTGAAGTAGTTCAGATCGAACATCACCATCCTGCCGTTGAAAGCCGGTTCCGGGAAGCAGACATTGAAATCAAGCCCCTCGGCGCCGCGGCACTGGATTTTCGGGAGCATTTCCAGGGTGTGGCGCAGCATTGACCTTTCATAGGAAGAGTAAACGCCGCTTTCCCGGCCCTGGGCGAGCTTGTCATAGAGAAGTTCGTCTCCGAGGTCCTCCTGTATGTAGCACATTCCGTCATCGCTTACCGCAAGCACGCGGGGCACGCGGATGCCTTTTTCGAGGAAATGCCGGCTGAGGTAGCAGAAGGCATTGTTTTCCTTCAGGTTCAATCCGATTACGCCCACGAGAGACGTGCCGCTTTCCCCTTTTATACGAAAATATCTCCGGTTGCTGCCGGATGAATTCAACTCTGTTATTTCTGTAGATTTCTGTCCTGTGTATTTCTCGAACAGATTCTTTAATGTCTGTGTCATCTGATTATGTTCCGATTCAGGTTCTGTAAGAATTTATATTTCGCTAATTTAGTGATTTTCCGTCACAATTTGTACATTTGTAACAATATATGAACAAGTCCGGGCCGATATTGCGGATCCCGGAACAACACCTTTAAGAATGGAAGTCAAAGAATTTGCATATTGCTCCGACAAGTACCAGTACACTATGGGAAAATCGTTCTTGGAAACGGGTCGGGGTGAACAGATGGCAGTTTTCAACCTGTTTTACAGAAAAGCCCCGGAAAACAACAACTGGGCTGTAGTGAGCGGCACCGAAGAGGTGGTCGAAATGATTCAGAATCTCGGTTCAATGCCGGAAGATTTCTATGAAAAGTTCCTCCCGGGTGATGAGTATGCCGATTTCCGCCACTATCTGGCGAACATGAAATTTACCGGGAACGTCTATGCCATGAGAGAGGGCGAGATCGCGTTTCCTAATGAGCCGATCATCACGGTGGAAGCTCCGCTGATTCAGGCGCAGGTGCTTGAAACCCCGATGCTCTGCATCATGAACCACCAGATGGCAGTGGCCACCAAGGCTTCACGTGTTTGCAGGGCCACATCACATCCGGTAAGCGAATTCGGTTCCAGAAGAGCGCACGGCCCGTGGGCGGCAGTGTATGGGGCCAAGGCAGCGATCATTGCCGGCTGCGCGAGCACATCAAACATCCTCACGGGCGTACTGAACGGTGTTCCTTCTACCGGAACCATGGCCCACAGTTTCGTGACATCCTACGGCAGCAGCGTGGAAGGTGAACACAAGGCGTTCAACGACTATATCAAGACACACCGCGGAGAGAATCTGATTCTTCTCATTGACACGTATGACACCCTCCGCTGCGGTGTCCTCAATGCCATCAGGGCATTCAGGGAAAACGGCATTGACAACAATTATCCTTACGGATACGGCATCAGGCTGGACAGCGGCGACCTCGCGTATCTTTCGGCAGAGGTCAGGAAGATTCTGGACGCTCACGGACTTACCGGATGTAAGATATTCGCTACCAATTCATTGGACGAATATCTGATTTCCGATCTCGAAAGGCAGGGAGCGAAAATCGACTCCTATGGTGTGGGCGACGCCATCGCCACAAGCAAGGCAGCACCTTGTTTCGGCAATGTCTATAAGCTCGTGCAGATCGACGGGGAGCCGGTGCTCAAGAAGTCCGAGGACCGCATCAAGCTCATAAATCCGGGATTCCAGATAACATACAGACTGATGAAGCACGACTCCGAATACGGTGACATCTACAAGGCCGATGTAACCTGTCTGCGCGGCGACGAACTGAGCCAGGCCATCGAGCACGGCAAGACCTTCACCATCAAGGACGAATACGACAGGTACAAGTTCAAGACCTTCGATGAGGGCACTTACCAGTGGAGGGCGCTGCAGCTCAAGGTGATAGAAAATGGAGAGAGATGTGTGCCGCACAGGTCGCTCATGGAGAAGAAGGAGTTCTACCGGAACACGCTGAACCATTTCAGCCCGTCAGAGCGCCGTCTCATCAATCCGCACTATTTCAAGGTGGACATTTCCGACGACCTCTACAATCTGAAAAACGACATCCTGAACAAACTTGTAATAGAAATAGAAAATTTTACCATATAGTATGACTAACGATTCTGTTCTGATTGTAGTAGATATGCTCTACGACTTCATTGACGGCAGCCTCGCCTGCGCCAATGCGGAGAATGCTGTAGAAAACACATTGGACTTCATCAAGAAGACCCGCGGAGAGGACCTGCCGGTACTTTTCATCAGGGACCATCATCCTGCAGACCACTGCTCTTTCAAGGAGTTTGGAGGCATCTGGCCTGCACATTGCGTGGCCGGAACCCGCGGCGGCGAGATTCACGAAAAGCTCCGCCCTTACGCTGACGAGGACCTGACTTTCGACAAAGGCTGCGACAAGGACGTGGAACAGTATTCAGGTTACGACGGAAAGAACCAGGCCGGACAGGCGCTGGGCGAGATCGTGTCAATGCTCGAGCCGGAAAATGTGTATGTCTGCGGCATCGCTACGGAATTCTGCGTGCGCAATACGGCAGAAGACCTGAAAAAGAACGGTGCCAATGTCATCCTGCTTCAGGACTGCCTGGCCTATGTGAGCGAAGATGGACACGAGAAAGCACTTGCCGAAATGAAGAACGAAGGAATAAGAATCTGTTGACCTGTACAGGTCTGACATAATCGAATCAGCTTATGAGAAAAACAGCTTTCAGCATTTGTCTTCTTTTTCTGCTGAGCCTTACGACACTTTACGCCCAGGGATTCAAGTTTTCAGGGCAGGTCGTGGACAGTGACGGCGTACCGGTGACCGGAGCAGGCGTAGTCTGTCTGGAAAAGAACACCATCGGCACTACCGCAGACCTGGACGGACGGTTCAGCATCACATTTCCCTCCTCCGCCAAGACAGTCATCTTCTCATCCATCGGCATGAAGGAGGTCCGGTACCAGCTCATTCCGGGCAGCACCGAAAACGTGAAAATCGTAATGGAATGGGAAGAAAACCAGTTGGACCAGGTGGTCGTGACCGGATATGCCCAGACCTCCGTGAAACGCATAACAGGTTCCGTGGCGGTGCTCAACTCGGAGAAATTCGAAGCCAAGGCCATCTCGTCCGTGGACGCGCTGATGCAGGGCGAAGTGGCGGGCGTGAGCATCAAGTCATTGTCCGGACAGCCGGGCACTCAGGCGAAAATCACCATCCGCGGCTCCAACAACCTCACCGGAACAAGCAACCCTCTATGGGTAGTGGACGGCGTGCCGATGCAGAGCGAATCCCCTTCATTGAGCAAAGAGCAGCTCTCCACCGGCGGTTTCGACGACATCTTCGTCAATGGAGTGGGCAACATAAACCCTAACGACATCGAGAGCATCACCATCCTGAAAGACGCAGCGGCCGCAGCCATCTACGGTTCACGGGCAGCCAACGGAGTCATTGTCGTAACCACTAAAAAAGGCGAAGCCGGGAAGATGCGCATCAGCTACAACAACACATTTTCCTGGTCCTTCAAGCCGGAGCGCAGCCTGAACCTGATGAATTCATCGGAGAAACTTTCGTGGGAAGACGAACTCTGGAATGAATTCTCCGCCAGCAGATACGCCAAGTCACTGACTGACAACACGGTAATATACCCCGTCATCGGAATCGTCGGCCAGATCAGGGCCGGTCTCGGGGATTTCGCGTCAATGAAAGGGAACAAAGACGCCCAGGACGCGTACATCGCCTCTCTGAGAAACGTGGACACGAACTGGTACGACCTGCTGTTCCGCAATTCATTCTCCCAGGGACACCACCTCTCGCTCAGCGGCGGCTCAGGAAAAAGCACATACTACGTTGCCCTCGGTCTCAACGACGAGGACGGAATGCTCATCCACAATGACTACCGCAGATACAATGTCAATGCGAAGATGACATTGACCCCGACGGACTGGGCACGCATCGACGTGGGAATGGAAGCCGCAAGGCAGGAATCCAAGATGCCGTATTCGAATGTGGACCCGTTCTACTATGCATATTTCTCCAATCCGTACGAGAAGGCGTACAACAGTGACGGTTCCTATGCGGCGGACAACACCTGGTTCACTCTCGGATACTACAACGGAAGAAGCGCCGAACAGGTACTGCCGAAAAACGGGTTCAACATCCTCCGCGAGCTTGACTCCAATTATTCCAAGACGGTCAACACCAACGGGACCTTCCGTGCACAGACCGACTTCCGCATCATAGAACCGCTTCATTTCGTGGGACTTGTATCCTATTCCTTCGCCAACAACTCCACCGACAAGATCGTGGACAAATACAGCTACACCGGGTTCAAGGACAGGCTCGGAAGCGATGACAAGTCTCAGACCAACCTATACGGAAACATCTCGCAGAACAGGATGAACAGCAGCAGCTATGTCGCACGCGGTCATTTCGCTTTCAACAAGACGTTTGCGGAACAGCATACCCTCAACATGCTTGCGGGAGCTGAAATCAGAGGCTCGGACTCGAACACCATCTTCAGCAAGAGATACAACTATGACCCGAAGACTGGAACCACCTCACTTCCTGCCATCAGCGGTCCTTCCGACCAGTGGCTAAGCGAAGTGGAGAAGCTGAACGGCGAGTATTTCAGCAAGACGCGATATGCATCCTTCTATGCATCAGCCGATTACTTCCTGGGCAAGAGCATTGTCCTGAACGCTTCCTTCAGAACGGACGGCAGTTCCAACTTCGGCAGCAACCGGCAGTTCAACCCAACCTGGAGTGCAGGAGCGGCCTGGCATATCGGAGAAGAGAATTGGGTCAGGAAGGCCATCCCGGCATTGTCTCACGCTACATTGAGAGCAGCCTACGGATTTACCGGCGACGTGAACACCAGCACCTCGCATCTGCTTGTCATCCAATACCTTCAGCAGCAGTACCGGTATTTCGGAGAGGAGACTTTCAACCTCGGCACCATCCCGTCTGCCCCGAATCCTGACCTCGGCTGGGAAAAGACCAGAGACGCCAAGGCAGGCATTGATTTCGGCTTCTGGAAAGACAGGCTCAATGTCAATGCAGAGTATTACTACAGGCTCAGCACAGATGTCGTGACCTCATCCCCAGTGCAGAGTACGACCGGCTTCACACATGTTTATTTCAATGCCGCCGACATCATGAACAGCGGTATCGAGCTGACCATAAACGGCAAGTTCCTCCAGAAGAAGGACTGGAGCGTCGGAGCATCGGTCAATTTCGCTTACAACTACAACAAGGTACTGAAATTCAATCCGGTAACCAAGAGCGGAATCACTTCCAAGGACAGATATGTGGAGGGCTACCCTACCGGAGCCATATTCAGCGGAAAGCTAGCCGGAATAGCCAAAGACACAGGACTTTACGAGTTCAAGCTTCGCCCGGATGCCGTGATATCCAATGCCGCGGACCTCAACAAGCCGGACAATTACAGATACTATCTCGGCACCACCATCGCGCCATACACGGGAGGCTTCAACATCTACGCTTCCTGGAAACAGCTCAGGCTGAGCGTCAGCGGAGTATATTCGTTCGGCTGCAAGACCTACGAAAAGCTGAAGTATCCCGCAAGTTACAGCAATGCGGCCCACAGCGGCGTGAGCACAGAAGAGGTACAGTCCCAGTTCAGCGACCTGTACGGCAACCACCTGAACGTGGAGAAGGACAGGACGAACAGATGGACAGCCTCCAACACCACAGGAGTCAAATACCCGAGGATCTACGACTACTACGGCACCAAATACAACTTCGCGAACTCCAATCCTATGGACTACAGCATCATAGACGCCGTATATCTGAAGAACAATTCCTATCTCAGGATCAAATCCATCATACTTTCCTGGTCAATGCCGAGGGACATCGTGAAGAAAATCAGGATGAGGGGCGTCAGCTTCAATGTCGCGCTCAACAATTTCTTCACCATCACCGGATACGACGGCATGGACCCGGAAATACCGGGAGCGACCTATCCTACGACCAGAAGCGTTTCCGCAGGTATGAACATTGAATTTTAGGAGGGCATTATCATGAGACATCTCAAAACATTGATACTGACTATGATGGCTGCGGCTCTCGCTGGCTGCGGGAACTATCTCAATGTGCAGCCGCAGGGCGAGGTCATCCCCAAGACAGATGAAGAATTCGCCTCACTCATTCACAACCGCCTGCGCGAAATCGAAGGTGGCGGCGATGAGAATGTGATCGGCAATATGGATGTGCTGATGTTCCTGGAAGGATGCGCGGACAATCTGGATGCCAACATCATGGCCGGGTCCAATCTTCCGTTCTTCGCAGGCGAGGATATAGACAAACGGCAGAGCTACTACAGTAACAGCTGGGAAACCGTCAGGGACTGCAATATCGTCATTGACAATCTCGGAGGAAAGGACAGCGACATCGCAATAGGCTCTGTTTCTGCCGCTTACGCGATAAAGGGCATCATATATTACAATCTGATGCGCGAGTTCTGCCAGCCTTACGACGAGGCCACGGCAGGCAGTCTTCCGGGTATTCCCCTGGTGGACAATTTCGACATCAACTACCGCCCGGCACGTGGCACGCTCAGCCAGACATTCGGATACACAGAAAAACTGTTCGACTCCGCATTGGCACTGAAGCCGACAGACAGCAAATACATGTTCACGGAATGGATCGTGAAAGCCTACAAGGCGAAGCTGGAGTTCTGGTGCTGCAGATGGGACAATGTAATAAGCCTCTGCACCGACATCATCGCTCACAGCGGATATGAGCTGACACCGGTTTCCGAATACGCTGCCATGATCAATTCCGCGAATGAGCCGAAAGGTGAAGTGATGGTCCGCTCGCACATAAACAACTCCAGCGAACTGGACTGGTACTTTGCCTACACGAAAGGATATCTGGCATCAAGGCCTGCGAGTTCGAAGTTCGTAAAACTCTTCGGGGACAATCCTGAAGCGGATGTAAGGTTCACATCAAGCCTGAACAAAAAAAGGATGAGCACGAAGGTTCCGGAATGCAAGGTAAGACTGTCGGAAATGGTGCTGATGCTAGCCGAGGCCTACTGCCACAAGGGGGACAATGCCAATGCCCTGAAATGGGTCAATGAACTGAGGCGCAACAGGATAGAAGGCGTGACTGACCTGACGGAAAGTACATTGCCGGAGGTAAGGACCGGTGATAGAATCGTTACTGACTGCAACGGGAAGCTGCTCACTCCCCTGCTTCAGGCCATATTCGACGAAAGACGCAAGGAACTGTTCATGGAGGGCGACAGATGGTTCGAGCTCAAGAGAAACGGAAGGCCGGAATGGTGGGTGATCAGCAATGGTCTGAAATATACGACCAAGGCCTACCTCTATACGTCTCCTATATCCAAGTCGGACATTGACTTGAATCCTGACCTCGTTCAGAATCCGGGATATGTTTATTAACTTACTTTTTTCAAGCAAAATGAGTACAAGAAAAAAAATTATCAGTATATTAGCCATCGTGTTCGCCGGAGCAGCTCTCTGCGGATGCGGATATAACGAGCTCCCGCCGAAGACAAGCGACGCTTCGAAAAGCTACATAAAACCGAAAGGCGAGATTCCTACACAGGCTGAAAGAGATGAGGTGAACGCGCTGAAAGCGGAATATGACGAAGCGACGACAAAGACGACAAAATAGTATAGACAGAACGACAAATAGACATTTTTTTAATTTTAAAACTAACTGTTATGTTCAAAAGGTTCATTACATTTATGGCCGCTGCTGTTGCGGCTGTATCCATGGTTTCCTGCGACAATGACGACTCGAAACCGACAATCGAATTTTCAAAAACCTTATATACCGTTTACCAGAAGGGAGCTGTCGATGTTGATGTGGTGGTAAGCAGTCCTGCAGAAACGGACCTTACCGTTCCGCTGACTTTCATCGGCAATGCCGAAAAAGGCGTTGACTACACCGCATCAGCAGAAAGCGTGGTGATCAAGGCAGGCGAGTCATCAGGTTCCGTCACCATCACCAATGTCTCTCTTTCTGAAGAGAAGCAGGTGTCACTCGGCTTTACGGTTCCTGAAGGCTACAGCATGGGAACAAAAATCGTGGCAGTTATCGCCCCAAGCTCACAGGAAGCGCTGGTTTACTCGTTCAGCATGACCAAATTCGATGCACTTGAGGGCTGCCTCGCTACCGTCAATGTAGTAGGCACTCTTACCGGAAAGGATTTCAAGGCAGATGAAGACATATACGTTCCTCTTGCAGTTTCCGGCGAAGGTGCGTCAAAGCTTTCATTTACAGTTGAAGGCACTACCCCGACAACATCGACTTCCGCCAAACCTGGCGTATTCGCGCTGATACACGCAGGAGAATCCAGCGGAGTGGCGAAGTTCAAGGTTGAAGACGGATTTTCAGGAGACCTCAAGGCTGAGATCAGTGTAAACGAGGAGGCCGACTCCCGCTTTATCGCCGGTGACAACAGCAAGATGGAAGTGGCAGTCAAGGGGCTTCAGACGCCTGACAAGCTTGTAGGCACATGGAAGTTCAGCAAGGTGTTCAGCAAAGATGAGATGGACATGTGGTTTATGGAATATGAGGACGATCCGGAAGCTCTTCCGACTCACAACGAGGGCTTCACTCTGACATTCGCCAAAGAATCTGACGGCACCGTCTCACTCACTCCAGGCGGGAAAGGCGATTTCCTTAATTTCTTCCGCAAGGCTACCGTAACATTGGGCGAGCCTAAGAACCTGGTTGCCAAAGGCGTGGTACTGGGCGCGCACAGCACATCGGAAGGACAGATGTTCATCGCGGCGGACGAGACAAACGGTTGTGCATATCAGTCCGACACATACTACAAGCTTTCGTCTGCAAACCGTGCATTCAGCGCGACAAAAGAGACACTTGGAGAAGCTACCGTGGTGTTCAGATTGTCTGACGACGGCCTCACATTGGAGTTCCGCGATTATGACAAGCCACCTTTCGGAGAAATGTGGGCTGACGAATGGGCGAAATTCGATCCTGACATGTTCGGTTTCGCATCACTCTTCGTGAAACAGTAACATTGAATAAAACATAAAAAACTGCCGTCCGGATATCCGGACGGCAGTTTTTTATGTTGATATTCTTTACAGGACCTCTATCAGTTCCACCTTGAACACGAGAGCGGCATAAGGAGGAATCGCTCCCTGTGCGCCAGCCTCGCCGTAAGCAAGATTGTAAGGGATGAAGAGCTGCCATACTGAGCCCTCGTCCATGAGCTGAAGAGCTTCTGTCCAGCCTGCAATCACCTGATTCACACCGAATACGGCAGGCTGCTTGCGGTCATAAGAACTGTCGAATTTCTCACCGTCCACGAAAGTACCCTCATAATGGCATTTCACCTTGTCAGTAGGACCGGGGATGCGGCCTGAACCTTCCTTGATGACCTTGTACTGAAGACCGCTTGGCAAAACTGTCACGCCTTCCTTCTTGGCATTGGCAGCAAGGAACTCCTGACCTTCCTTTTTCATAACCTCAGCTATTTCAGCCTGTTCCGCAGCCTGTTTCTCCTGAAGCTGCTGGAAATACTTGTCCAGAAGTTCGCTTGCCTCCTCATAGGAGATAGCCGGCTCTGTTCTGGTCAATGTAGCCTTCAGACCTGCTACGAAATCATCGAAAGAAACCTCTTTCACACCTGACTGGAGCATATTGTGGGCAATGCTCATTCCCAATGCATAACTGTTCTTATCCATAATATTGACTTAATTTCTGATATATTAACGCTTACCAAGCGGATGCAAAGATAGGAAAATTAAAAAATTTATTCGTAAGTTTGCAGCCGTACATATATTTCACATATACAAAAACAGGTTATGGAAGGAAAAAATCCCCGCGTAAGCATCATCACGACGGTCTATAATATCGAGAAGTACCTCAGGGAAAGCCTGGACTCCGTACTGAACCAGACATACCGTGACTGGGAACTTATCCTGATCGATGACGGCGCCACAGACGGTTCTCCGGCCATCTGCGATGAATATGCAGAAAAGGATTCCAGGATCAGACTGACACACAAGCCCAACTCCGGACTGGCTGACAGCAGAAATGTCGGACTCGGACAGGCCAAAGGTGAATTCATCGCATTCCTGGACAGCGACGACTGGTACGAGGCGGACATGCTCCGTTATATGGTTGACGCGCTGGACACAAGCGGTGCAGACATAGCCATCTGCGGCATATTCAAGGATTACCTGAACAAGAGCAGGATAAAGGTTCCCGTAAAAAAAACGAAAACCGTGTCGCGCGACAAGGCCCTGGAGCTCATCCTGAGAGACAAGAAGGTAGGCAGTTTCGTGTGGGACAAGATGTTCCGCAGAGAGGTCATCACCGAAAAGATGACCTTGAGGATGTACGAGGATTACGCCACAGTTTACAAATGGGTGGCAAATGCCGGATCCGTAGTGCTCTGCGACAAGCCGCTCTACCACTACAGGCAGAGGGCAGGCAGCATTGACCATCATGTAAATCCTGCCAGAAACATGGATTTCTTCAAGGCTGAACAGGAACGGTACGAATTCATCACGAGCAAAGGCCTGATTCCGGAAGACCGCGACCACTTCAGGACCAGAGTATTGCGAATCGGCACACAAATGGCCAAAGAGATCAGCCGAAGCGGACTGGGCAACGAGGAAATTCTCCCTTACATACAGGAAATCCGCGAAACATTGAAGAAATATCTTCCTGCCGACTTGAGACACCTGAAAATCAGAGAATATTTCAGGCTGCGCAAGCTGCTCGCGAATCCTGAGGGCTTCATAAGGTCAATGCAGAGGGCAGAACGATTCCGGCTCGAGTCAAAAAAGGAGTATTTTGCCAAATAGGGCATAATAGATTCTCCACGCATTGACTTTCCACCAATTGACATGAAATGCGTTTTTCAGCACCTGGCGCACGTCCTTTCTGGTGATGGGACCTGATTTGGGATAGTGTCTCGAGTCTCGCCAGCATCTGCACACGTCAGTCATGACGGAAGCCTTGTCATTGGCAAAAACCTCTCTGTGGAGCCATTTCTTGATGAAGATGAACTCCCTGTAGGCGACAAGTTCCGTGGATCCTTCCTTGGTGACACAGGCATTGTGCCGACGGAAACTGCTCAGGTATTTGTGGATTTCGATAACCTGTCCGCCACGTTTCATCGCCTCTATCCAGAACAGCCAGTCTCCGCAATAACGCATTGAGTAGCACTCGGATGTGGTGTCCGGAGCACAATCCTTACGGAACAATGTCATGCTGGCATTGTACACCTTGTTTCCGTCCACCATCTTGTGCCTCAGATACCAGTGACTGTCGAAGACGTAGGTCTTTCCGTCCTCCGGCCATTGATAATATCCGCTTTTCTCCGCCACATTTCCCTCCGAATCGATTATCCATGAACCGACGTGGCAGAGGCAAGCCTGAGGGTTCGCCTCCATCGCATTGACCGTATTCTCGAGAAATTCGGGCGCTGCAAGGTCGTCACTTTCTGCTATCCAGATATATTTTCCCCTGACGAGTTCTATTCCGCGCTTCCACTGGACAAACGGACTTCCGGAGTTCTTCTCATTGACTATCAGATGAGTAACGTGCTCATTGCCCCTGTACTGTTCCAGCACCTGCGCACTGTCGTCCGTGGACGCGTCATCGAGCAGAATCAGCTCGTAATCAGAAAAAGTCTGGGCGAGGATACTGTCAATGCGTGAGTTCAGATAGCGTGAATAATTGTAGTTCGGCACTATCACAGACACTAGAGGAACAAACTCATTCATAATTCTTTACATTCTTTCAGATAAGCGGTAGTATGATGCGACCTGCGTTTGTGCACAGGAGGAAGTTTCATATAATCGCCGTAGTATTTGCTTAAGAAATCATCCCATCGCGAGAATGCCTTGAAACGTGAGCCTTCGAATTCAAGAAGTGTATATTCTTCGAAGAGCCCCCTGTCGAACACTCCACCCAATCCGTTGTAAACAGTTGATACTGAACCGGCAAAGTTACTGGTTTCAAAATCATATCTGCGCATCAGTTCATTGCACTTCTTCACCCAATGGCCTGGCCCGAAGATGTGCGCCTGAAGTTTGGCACGCAACGGCTGATGGAAATTGAACAGGTCCAGTTTCGTACTGCATATGTTCAGCCGATGCGCCCAAGACGAGAGTTGCCGTTCCATCTTGCGCTGCTCCCTGGTGTCATCCGGTCGTCCGTCGATAGGAAAAACATCGAGATTCACACCGAATTTATAGACGACTGACTTGCCCTGAACGCATACGGTATGTGTATCGTGCACTTTTGCGAAGAAATGCTGGAAACGTTCTTCCTCATTGACAGTGTTATAGAGGCATCGGTACCTGGCGCCAGGCTCCCTTCCATACTCGCGGATAAACCGCTCGAAATCCGGACGCGGCATCTGTATGTCAATGTCATCGTCCCACGGGATGAAACCATGGTGACGCACTGCGCCTATCAGGGTTCCGTAGGCCAATGAATATCTCAGGCCATTCTGTCTGCAGAAATCATCTACGTCTTTCAGAATATTCAGAAGGCAGTCATGAATTTCTTTATCAGAGAGTTGTCTCATCGTACACGTAATTTGTGGTCATAACTCCGGAGACGTATGAAGCTGTTTCCGGTGCAAAGGCAAGGTTTTATGTACAAATTTACTAAATTTGTGCTAACTGCATAGGTTTCAGCAGGTGTTTTTAACGTTTTTCGATAACCTTCTATATGAAAATCGCATATTGTATCCATTCGCTGCATCTGTTCGGCGGTATTGAAAGGGTTCTTTCCATCAAGGCCAATTATCTGGCCGACGTATATGGCTACGACATTCACATAATCACGGCAGACCAGAAGGAGAGGCCTGTACATTTCCATCTGAGCGACAGGATTACGCTGCACAATGTGGGTACGAGCGAAAAGTTCATGCTGCACACCTACGGAAGGAAACTGAACAGGATACTGTGTGAAATCCGCCCGGACATCTGTGTCTCCGTAGGCGGACGCGACATCTTCTGCCTGCCGGACTGCACTGACGGCAGCATAAAAATCGCCGAATTCCATTTCTCGCACGACAAATACGACGTCAAATACGGCGGTTCGTGGCTTGGAGACCTGTACGCGAAGTTCAGGATGGGAGAAATCGAAAAGGTGGCACGGAAACTGGACAAGTTCGTCGTCCTTACCAAGGCGGACAAGGCTGACTGGTCCAAGATTCTGGACAATGTCATAAGCATCTATAACCCATTGACCTTCAAGTCTGAAAAGACAGCTGCACTTGAGAACAGAAGATGCATAGCAGTAGGACGCCTGGAGTCACAGAAGAACTTCAGGGACGCCGTGACGGCATGGAAAAAGGTCGCGGAGCGTTATCCAGACTGGACATTGGACATCTTCGGGAACGGCAGCCTGAAGAAAAGACTGGAGAAACAGATCAGGGACAACGGCCTGGAAGGCAAGGTCAGGCTTATGGGCAGCAGCAGTGACATCCGTTCCGAGATGCTGGCAAGTTCCTGTCTTGTAATGAGTTCCGCTTACGAAGGTTTTCCTATGGTGCTTCTGGAGGCGATTGAGACAGGTCTTCCTATGGTGAGTTACGACTGTCCTAAGGGACCTGCGGAGATTATTGTCAATGATGAGAACGGCTATCTTGTGAAGCCCGGTGATACGGACGGCCTCGCAGAAGGTATATGCAAAGTCATAGGTGACAGCGACAGGAGAACCAGATTCGGAAAGAAGGCCAAAGAGAAGGCGGGAGAATTCGGCATTGACATCATCATGGAGCAATGGAAGGCTCTTTTTGAGACAATTTTACAAGATTATAATATAGTATTAACAGGTATAAAGTAATT
>ULUV01029769.1_pt1 | contig 68087 bp, 59 predicted proteins | sample 1958921 | NCBI WGS metagenome assembly ULUV01 (sample SAMEA4835772, study PRJEB28245) | human gut metagenome | biome: gut microbiome; material: fecal sample | place: Denmark | collected 2008
TTTTACGTTAGCCGAGGTATTGATAACCCTTGGCATAATAGGTATAGTTGCAGCTATGACACTGCCATCTGTAGTCGCCAATCACAAAGCTAAAGAGCTTGAAGTCCGTTTCAAAAAAGCTTATTCTACAATATGGAATATACACCAGAGGATGCTGGCTGATTATAATTCTGTTTACGATCAATTTATTGTAGAAGATATATATGGAACAGGTGATACTAACGAGAATAAAAACCGGAAGAATGACTATATCTCCGCTTTTATCACTTATGTTAACGGGGGTAAAATCTGTAACTATAGTGATAGTATTCTTTCCTGTTCGGGAAATAAAGGTTATCCAGCTTCATATAAAACTTATGAAGGAAAACGTGAAGCACATCTTTCTGATGACGCTGTGAGAACAAGAGCAATTGCAACTAATGACGGTATGACATTCTTTTTTGGAAATTCTATGTGGCGTAATGCCAGAATTTATGTTGATACCAATGGTTCCGCAAAAGGACCCAACAGATTAGGATTTGATTTATTTGCTTTTGATATTGATAAGACTGATAAAATAGTTCCGGCTAAGAATACAGCAGGTAATGTTGATGATGATGGAAATCCAACAGCTGTCAATGAGTGTTCTATCAATAAAGGAAATACTAAGTATAACGGATTTGGCTGTTCTGAATTTGCATTGACGGATAAAAATCCGGATAATCAGAATTTGAGTTACTGGAAAAATTTGCCTAAATAAAAAGCGGGTTTTATAGCCCGCTTTATTTTATATTTTTTACAACCTGGATAATGTGTTTTGCAGCATCTTCAGGTTTTAGTTTTTCAACATCGCCGGTTTCCCGTACTTTGTATTCTACAAAACCGTCATTTATAGTCTTTCCTACTGTAATTCTATACGGGAAGCCTATTAGGTCAGCATCCTTAAACTTAACGCCTGCACGTTCATCTCTGTCATCCAAAACTACTTCCACGCCGTTTGCTTTAAGTTCTTTGTATAACTTTTCTGCGACTTCCATCTGCAATGTATCCTGAATATTAACGGGAACAATTACAGCATGATACGGAGCTATTGATATAGGCCATTTTATTCCATGTTCATCATAATGGGCTTCAACTGCTGCCGCTGCAGTCCTTGAAATCCCTATACCATAGCAGCCCATAATATATGGATGAGATTTGCCGTTTTTGTCAAGATAAACCGCGTTCATTGGTTTTGAATATTTTGTACCCAGTTTAAAGATATTACCTACCTCAATGCCTTTAGTAACCTTAAGCGGTTTCCCGCATTCAGGGCAAAAATCACCTGCTTCAACAAGTCTTATGTCAGCGTATTGGATTTCGTTATTTGCAAAGCACATACGTTCAAAGCTATCCATCATACTTCTAGTACTGTTAAAATCATGGTTTTCAATATTGGATACATATAAATCCTCAAGGTTAGCTCCGACAAGATGTTTGTCTGTAATATTGATGCCGACTACAAAATTCTGCATATCGCGAACAGTTTCATCAGCAATAATTTTTATGCCATCCATGCCGTATGGTCCGATAAAGCCAGGTACAGCATCAAACCCTTTTTCAGTCATAAGTTCTGCTATTTCGGCAGAAGATGCTATTCTTATATCAATTCCGCCGGCTGCATTCATTAATTTAGTTTCCTCAACGGTTTTGTCAGCTCTGATCAATGCCATAACAGGCTTTTTGTCAACAATATAGACAAGTGATTTCAAAATAAGCGTTGAAGGGATATTTAAAAATGCACTCAGTTCTTCTATTGAGTGTGTATTTGGAGTATCAACAACTTTTGTTTCACTGAAATAATCTTTACCGTCAACAACCGCTTCTGGAAGTTTAGAAACCGCATGGTTTGAATTTGCGGAATAATCGCATTCACAGTAGAATACGTCATTTTCGCCGGCATCTGTATCTGTAATTACCATAAATTCATGAGAAACGCTTCCGCCTATAGCACCGGAATCTGACTGAACCATTTTTGTTTCAAGTCCGCAGCGGTCAAAAATTCTTTTGTAGGCACGCGCCATATTCTGGTACTCTATATCAAGCCCCTCTTCTGAAGTGTCAAAGCTGTAGGCGTCTTTCATAATAAATTCTCTGCCGCGCAGAAGTCCGTATCTAGGACGAACTTCATCTCTAAATTTTGACTGTATCTGGTAAAGATTAACAGGCATTTGTTTATAAGATTTCAGACCGTCGCGTGCAATTGCTGTTATAATTTCTTCATGAGTAGGTCCAAGACACATAACCCTGTCGTGTCTGTCTTTCAATCTCATAAGCTCTTTCCCGTAAGCTTCCCATCTGCCGGATTCTTCCCAGAGTTCTTTTGGCTGTACGAAAGGCATTAAAAGCTCCTGAGCGCCTGCCGCATCCATTTCTTCTCTAACAATATTCTCAATCTTTTTCAGAACTCTCCACATAAGGGGTAGGTAATTGTAAACACCTGAGGTAAGTTTTCTTATATAACCTGCTCTTGCCAGCATTTTATGCGAAACAACTTCTGCATCAGCAGGGAACTCTCTCAGAGTTTGAACAAATAATTTTGACATTCTCATAATCTTTAATTCCTCTTTTGTTTTTCAGTGATTTTATTTTACCATGCTGAAAAATAAATTTATATAGCGTTTAACCCGTCAAGTTCTTTTTGAATAACTGAAGGCGGGACGGATAGGGTATCTTCATGTTCAAGAGCAAGCCGCAAGCCGTTTTCAAAACCTTCAAGGTTCCCTAACCTTTTATCAATCTGGGCTTCTATGTAATATAAATCTCCTGAATTTATGCCTGCAGCCACTGCTCGCTCTATTACTCCGGACGCATCATCATACATTCCCTGTTTTGCAAGGATTTTGGCGTAATTTATATAGGCTTCCTGATCTTTTGGATTTAGTTCAAGTGTTTTTTCTAGTTTATCGACTGCATCATCAAAATTGCCGTTTTCAAAATCAATTACTGCCAAGTTGTAATATGCCCAGCTGTAATCAGGTGACAGTTCGATAACTTTCTGAAATTGTTCGGCGGCACTGTTTGAATCACCCATTTCCTTTAAAATATTACCCATATAAAAATGTGCATAAATGTCGTCGTCATTTAAATCAATTGTATTTTGAAAATTCATCATGGCGTCAACCAGTTCTCCTTTTTTTAACTGGCATATTCCAAGGCTGAAGTATGAATTTGAGTCCTGAGGATCATTTTCAAGAACCTTTTCAAAGCAAGCGATTCCTCCATCGTAATCTTTTAATTCGGTCAGCACAAGTCCTAAATTATAGTAAGCATCCATTTCGTCAGGGGATAATTCTATTGACTTGAGGTAGGCATCTTTGGCTTTTTCAAAATTTTTTAATTTTTCATATACGATTCCAAGATTATAAAAAATTCCGCTGTCATTTTCAAAGATTTTAGACAGATACAAAAAATGCTGCAGTGCTTCTTCTGAAAATCCGCTGTCCAGCAATAGCACTGCAAGCTGACGCCTTGCCTGATAATTAGCGTTATCTTCCTGCAAAATTTCTTGTAATTCCTGAATTTTTTCAATCTTTGACATATTTTGATAATAACACTTTTTTTATATTTAGCAACTTATTAACCTTACTACTTGCAATTTTTTTGAAAATTGCTAGAATATATGTATTCCAAGGAGGATTTATTATGAAGTTAAAGTTATTTTCGGTTATATTAGCATTATTTCTAGCTGTTCAGACTGTTATGGCAGCCCCGTTTAATGCTAACGCCAAGACAAAGAGAATTCCGGCAGGAACAAAGTTTCAGCTTCAGCTCTTAAGCCCGTTATCAACACTTAAAAAGAGCGGAGATGATTTTTCGGCAATTCTGGTTACTGACCAGACTGCAGATTCTGATGTTGTGCTTCCTTCAGGTTCACTGGTCAGGGGCAATATTAGAAATATCGTGCCGGCTAAAAGAATGTCTAAAGGGGCAATTTTGTACTTAGACTTTGATCATATTGTTACCCCAAACGGCAGGCAGCTTCCATTAACCTTATCAATTGTAGGACGTACCGATATGACTTTTGACGGCGGGATAACAACTACCAGAGGATATAGCGATGCTGTAAAGAAGAGCTGGGCAAGAACTGTTGAGATTACAAAAAATTCCGTTGAATGGGGAAACGATATTGTAAATGACGGTCCGGCAAAATATGTAACAATGCCTCTTGCTGCAATTGGCGGCGGTATCGGCGGCGGAGCTTATTTTATTTATGATGCTATCGCTGATATGATTAGAAAAGGTGAGGATGTAAATCTTAATACAGGCGATGTTATAAATGTAATTCTTGTCGATCCTATTGATGTTCCTGTTATTTAAATTTTTAATAAAACTGAGCCTCCTGCTTAAAATAAAGCAGGAGGTTTTGTTATTTTGGTAAATTATTAAAATAATTTTTTTCTGTAAGAGCTTTATAAGTACAGCCGGCTCCATTCATTTTATTTGTTGAAGTCAATGAACAATAACTGTCATCTGCACTGTAATAATCTGTATTAGGGCTTCCCATTGGCAAAAGTTTACCATTATCTGCCAGCTGGAACATAAATAAATCTTGCCCAAGTCTGTTTGGGCGTTTTCTATATCCGTTGACATCAACAGATATATATCTATTTAGTACCGTTGTTCCAGGACTTTCTATTAATATCGTCATCCCGTCATTCAATATAAACTGTGCATCATCGAAGTAATTAAGATTTATAAAATTTTTCCCATTATAGGTTTTATAAACAGTTCCATTTTCTCTTGCATCATCATCATTTGGTATGCAGCCGTCTGCAAGCTCCTCTCCCGAAGCATAAGCATAACCACAGTCTTTTATGATTTTCAGGTAAGGCTTAAATGTATTATTTATATTATCCCCGTTTTTTGCGCGTTCTCCATGTTCTGCATAGTACATATCAAGTGCCTGATTAATTAAACTATATCCTCTATTTAGTCCGGTCTTGAGCTCTTTATTCCTATTGTTCTGTATAAGCCCGGGAAGTGTTAGTGAAGCTACAATTCCTATAACACTTAGAGTAATTAATACTTCTGCAAGTGTAAATCCTGTTGTTTGATTAATTTTGAGTTTCATATACATATTTACCTCCAAATTTTGAGTTTTACTTCTATATTATAAGTGTAAAACTCAAAATTATCAACATGTAATATGAGTTTAGCTCAATGTTAAATATTTTAAGAGCAAATAAAATATTTAAAAAGAGGTTGCAATGAATTTAAAAAAGTGTTTTGGGCAAAATGTTCAAAAATACAGAAAGCATAGAAATTTAACACAGGAAAGGCTGGCTGAACTTGTCGGAGTTGATGTTACAAGTATAAGTGCCGTTGAAACAGGTAAATATTTCCCATCAGCAGATAATTTGTCCAGAATAGTTGAGGTGCTTCAGGTCCAGTTTAGTGATTTGTTTGAATTTGATTCGTTAAGGTCAAATGATGAGGTTTTTGAGGATATAATTTCAATTATTTCTGCATTTAAGGATGATAAAAAGCGTCTTAACGCGGTTAGAAACTTTGTTAAAACGCTTATTTAATTTTACTATATTTATTACATTCTTTCCGGCGCTGTCACTGCAAGAAGATCAAGAGCGTTGTTTAATACCTTCTTAACAGCTATAACCAGTGATAATCTTGCTTTCATCATGTCTTTATCATCAGAGATTACCCTGTTGGCATTGTAGAAAGAGTGAAATTCTGCTGCAAGTTCCTGAACATAACGGCAAATTGTATATACCTGCCTTGTTTCAGCTGAAGTCTTAATCATTGATTTGTATTCTTCAAGTTTAAGAATAAGCTTTTTGGCTGTATCTATTGCCGGCAAAATTGTTTCTGCACTGTAATTATTGATAAGCTCATCAAGCTCTGACTTCATCATTGGAGCCGGCGTTTTTTCACCTGTTTCTGTATTCAATTTTTCTTCAACAGCATTGCGTAAAATTGAGCAGGCTCTTGCATGAGCGTATTGGACGTAAAATACAGGATTTTCATCGCTGTTTGTTTTTGCAAGTTCAATATCAAAATCCAGAGTTGTATCAATGTTTCTCATAGACATCCAGAATCTTGTTGCATCAACACCTACTTCATCTATAAGGTCCTCAAGCGTAACCATATTTTTACGTTTACCCATACGAACCTCATTGCCGTTGATAACAAGGTTAACAAGCTGCCCCAGAAGAACTTCGAGTTTATCGGGATCATAGCCGAGAGCTTCTATTGAGGCTCTAACACGCGCAACATATCCATGGTGGTCCGCCCCCCAGATATTTATAAGCCTGTCGTATCCGCGTTCCAATTTATCAATATGGTAAGCTATGTCAGCGGTCAGGTATGTATTTGAGCCGTCTGCTTTTTTAATTACCCTGTCCTGGTCATCACCGTAATCTGATGATCTAAACCAGTCCGCACCGTCTTTCTGGTAAATTTTTCCGCTATTCTTAAGCTTTTGTACACACTCATCAACCTTTCCTGATTTATGCAGGGAAAGTTCTGAATAGAAGTTATCAAAATGCACTCTGAAATTATCAAGAAGAGCTTTTTGCAAATCTTCCATTTCTTTTTTTGCGAAATCGCTTAATTCTTTAACATCATCAGGAAGCCCTTTGTGTGTTTCAAGATATTTTTTTGCCACAGGAATTAAATAATCTCCAGGATAATAATTTTTTCTTTCAATCTCATCTTGAGGAAAATCTACATCTTCGCCTAATTCCTGTCTTATTCTGATTGCAAGCGAGTTTCCAAGTTTATTTATTTGTGAACCGGCATCGTTAATATAAAATTCCTGATAAACCTCATGTCCGTAAAATTTAAGAAGATTTGCAAGAACAGAACCCATTGCAGCCCAACGGCCGTGTCCTATATGGAATGGTCCTGTCGGATTTGCAGAAATATATTCAAGCAAAATCTTTTCAGTTTTGACATTTTCCGGCTTTCCGTAATTTTTATCTTTTTTAAATATTTCTTCAACGGTTTCTTTTAAAAGAGTTTGACCGGTTTTAAAATTTATAAATCCACCTATAACAGAGTATTCATTATCTTTTTTATCAATATATGAAACTATTGTGTTAGCAATTACCGGCGGTGCAATTTTTGCATGTCTTGCAAGTGACGAAACGTTTATTGCGAAGTCGCCAAAATCAGCATTTTTCGGACGTTCTGTAGAAAGAGTTCCTTTTTTATATTCTTTCATTTCGCCAAGTTTATTATCATTTACAGCTTTTTCAAGAGCTGTTTCAATTTCGTTTAAAAAATAATCTTTAATCATTAATCTCTCCAAATTTATTCTTACTGCCCTAATTATACTCTAAAAATTTTATTTGTAATATAATATTTATATGATTAATATTGAGAACATAGTGGAAAGAATCCGCGAAATAATTGAAGATGAAACAACCGAACAGCTTAAAGAAGAGCTAAATGGTTATCACGTAGCGGATCTGGCTGATATTTTCCAGGAGCTGAAACCTGATGAGAGGCTTCAGTGCTTCAAGCTTTTAGATATTGATAAAGCTGCGGATTTGATGGAATATTTGCCGGCACAGACTCAGGTAGAGCTTCTCAGTGATATTGATGAGGAAATGGCTTCCAAAATTTTGACAAGATTGCCTCATGATGCTGCCGCTGATGTTCTTGGTGATATGGAAGAGGATGAGAGCGAAACTTACCTTGATAAACTTCCTCATAAGTTCTCGGAAGAGGTCAGAGAACTTTTAACATATAATGAAGATACCGCGGGCGGGATTATGAATCCTGTTGTTCTTACTGTAAATTCCGATATGAGTGTTCAGGATGTTTTAAACCATATAAGAATTAAGGCTGAACAGGACAATATGGAACTTTATTATGTCTATGTAACTGATAAACAAAATCATCTGCTCGGGGTTGTTTCTCTGCGTAAACTTTTGACTTCTCCTATTAATCAAAAAGTTGAAGATATAATGATTTCAGATATTGTTAAACTTCATGTAGATGATTATAGTGATTATATCATTGATGAATTTATGAAATATCAATACAATGCTCTGCCTGTCGTAGACTTGTATAACCGCCTTAAAGGTATGATTACGTGGGACGATGTTCATGATTTGTTTGAAGAAGAAACAACTGAAGAGATTTATCAATCTTCCGGTATTTCAACTGAGATGGTTGATGAGGATGAAATTCTTTCGGGTAATGTTTTTAATGCTATACGGGCAAGAACTCCATGGCTGTTTATTACACTTCTTGGAGAATTTGTTGCGGTTAATGTTGCTAATCATTTTGACCATACGCTGTCAGCTTTACCTATTATTGCAATATTTATGCCTCTTCTGGCGGGTCTTGGCGGTAATATTGGCACGCAGAGCATTACTCTTATGGTTCGCGGGCTTTCTACCGGTCAGGTTACATTGAGTTCTGCATTTCACCATATACTTAGAGAAGCGTTTATAGGTATGCTTATCGGCGGGTTCTTTGGTATGCTTGTTACTCTTGCAACCTGGGGCTGGCAGCATAATGCCGAACTCGGTGTTATTGTCGGTGTTGCGATGACTATTAATATGACCATGGCAACTATTATAGGGACGTTTACTCCGTTTGCACTTAAATCCCTCAATGTTGACCCCGCTGTTGCTTCCGGTCCGGTGATTGCAACTACAATTGATGTTGTGGGGCTTGCTGTTTACTTCACGCTTGTGTCAATTTTTCTTGTACATGTTATGTGATTATAATAAAATCGGTAATTTACTGTATATTTTTTATAATGATTTATACTAAAATATTTTTGTGTTAATTGAAAATTAGATGGGTATTGAGATTTATGACAAACGAAATAAATAAAAGGATTAGACCAAGAGCTGAGCAAAATCAGGAAAATGCCAGACAAAATGAATATTTAAACCAGATGAAAAAACATCAGGAAGAGCAGGCAAAATTTTTCCGCGGGGTCTTTATTTTCCTTGCGTTTATGGTTTGTGTATTTGCGGCTGTCTTTATACTTGCCGGCAACCAAAAATTTGTTAATGATACGTTCGGCGAAGACTCTGCTGTTGCTAAGATGTTCGCTAAGATGGCTAAGAATAATGATTATAAAGATAAAGCTGAATTTGTTCTTCCATTTGGACCTAGAAGACAGAATATTCTGCTTCTGGGAGTTGATGCAAGTAATAATGATGAAGACTTGTGGACAGGAACCAGAACAGATACGATTATTCTTGTAAACATTGATCCCCGTTCAAAATCCGTTAATGCTATCTCAATACCGCGCGATAGTAAAGTCTATCTGCCTGATAACAATGGTATTCAAAAGATTAATGCCGCCCACGCTATAGGCGGTGTCGGTATGACTATAAAAACGATAGAAGATACTTTAGGAGTTAAAATTGACCGCTATATAATGGTACATGATAATGCAGTAAAGGCTATTGTTGAAGCTCTCGGCGGTGTTGATGTTTATGTTGAAAAACCTATGCGTTATCACGATTATTCAGGAAAGCTACATATTGATTTGACAAAAGGCGAACACAGACTTTCTCCTGAACAGGCTGTAGGTTATTTAAGGTTTAGACACGATGCCCTGGGTGATATAGGAAGAACCCAGCGTCAGCAGTGGTTCTTGAGAGGGTTGTTGAACGAGCTTCAAAAACCTGAAACTATCGCCAAAATTCCTGAAATTATTTCTGTAACTCAAAAATATGTTAAAACAAATATGTCATTATATGAATTATCTCAATATGCAGCTATGACAAAACATATTGATATGGATAAGATTGAAATAGCTACCCTTCCTGGAGCACCTAATAAAAAAGGCTATATCAGCTATTGGATTTTGGATCCGGAAAAAACGCAGGAAGTTGTTAATCGCTTGATTTACAGAGAAAAAATCCATCCGGAAGAAGGTACTGTTTTATCTGCCGGAGTAATGTATTCAAATGGAAATGAAGATAAGGCAGAACTAATTAAAAATGAACTCTCTGCTGCCGGCGTAAATGTTGCCTGCACAGGTCATTTAGGTAAAACTCATACGCAGTTTATTGCTCATTCAAAGAATGTTACAAATGACTATTTCAACTGGCTTAAAAAGAAAACCCCGTCAATCGCAGGTTACCAGTTTGTATATGAACCTGTTAACTATTACTGTGGTGAAACTGATTTCACTATTGTAGTTGCTGGCAGATAGGGCTGTGATAAAAATTTCATTGCCGGGACACATCTACTTTGTGATTTACAGCTGAAAGTAGACAAGTCTGGAAAAATATGATATTCTTATCTTTATAAAAAAGAGAGAGAGGTTGTGTTATGGAAAAAATGTTCATAAGTGGAAACATGCCGTTAATAATAATTGCAGTTGTTGTGCTTGTGATTATTTACGGAATTTATTATTCTTTAATACAAAAGAAAAACAAAGTTAAGGAAGCTTTTTCAAGTATTGATGTTCAATTGAAAAAACGCTATGACCTTATTCCTAATGTTTTGTTTATAGCTAATAAGTTTATGGAGCATGAAAGAGGGCTTTTAGAAGATATTACAAAACTAAGAGCTCAGGCAGCAAAACTTCCTGCTGATTTGAGTAATGCAGAACAAAAAATTCAGCTTGACGGTGCTATTGCCGGTAAGATGGGGCAATTGATGGTTGCTGTAGAAAATTATCCTCAGTTAAAATCCGACCAGACAATGCTTCAGGCAATGCAGACATATAATGAACAAGAGGAGCATATTGCTGCTGCAAGAAGGTTTTATAATTCTGCTGTTTTGGATTTGAATAATGCAGTTGAAATTTTCCCAAGCTCTATGATAGCTGCAATGCTTAATATCAAACAGATGCCGTTCTTTGAAGCTACTGAACAGGAGCGTCAGGCTGTAGATGCCAGTCAGTATTTTAAATAAGAAGAATTTAAAAAAGACGGTTGGTTTACAGCCGTCTTTTTTGTTTGTAGTATAATAAGTATAGCAGGTGCCTGTAGCTCAGCTGAATAGAGTGTCGCTCTCCGAAGGCGAAGGTCGCGGGTTTGACTCCCGCCAGGCACAGTGTTATAATAAAACCGGTTGACAGCCGGTTTCCCGTAAACCCATGGGAGATTTCTTCTCCCTTTTAAACAATGGCTTCGTAGCTCAGCAGGATAGAGCAGCGGTTTCCTAAACCGAAGATCGCGCGTTCGAATCGCGCCGGGGCCATTTAAATTATATTAAAGTTAATTCCAAGAGAGCTTAAAGCCTCTTCTGAGTTATTTACAAAGAACTTATATCTTTTTGCTATTTCCTGCATTGTAAGTTTAGGATTTATTTTTAATGAATCCTGTGTGGCTTTTGCCATTTCATTAACAAGCTGTTTTATAACTGTATTTCTGTCCACTGCTTTTGAAAGATCATAATTACAGCTGTCTGCTATATTTTTAAGACATCCGAGGTTTGATATTATATAAGTTTCTTCTGCTTTCATCTGGTTGATATGAGCCGCATTTGGTATGATGTTTTTCTTCTGCATAAAGTCCAGACAGAAGCTGTTTACTGTTGAGAATATTTTTACCGGGTTATCAACATCTATTCTGGTATCTGTGTTATAGATTGTTTGCTGGAGGGCTTTTGACATTTCTTTAATAACTTTCTTTTTATTATTGCTGCCAAGTTTTGCACCCTCAAGCATAGCTTCTGCGATAGCGTCTGTATTGCCTATAAGATAGTCTATGTGGTTAAACAGGTTCTTAATAGCCTGCTTCTGCTCTGTTTTTGTTGTGTTGCCGTAGTCAATAATTGTAATAGGTTTACTTGTATTGCCGTTTTTAAGGTTTTTAATTAAGTCTACATCTACAAGAATATTACCGCCATGAGGATCTGACTGTACTACTTTTTTGCCGGTTTTAGGAAGAGAGAACAATTGTTCACAGTATACTTTTACATAATTTTCAACAAAATTTTTGAAGTCATCTTCGGTTAAACCGGCTTCTTTCCATTTTTGTGCAAATTTGTCACTATCAAGCTGAACTCCCGGAGCCTTTTGCATGATGAATATATGTTCTTTAGCATCAATTACCCCTACCGGCTGGAATGTGGATGATTGCTGCCCTATTTCTCTGGCAGACAGGGCTTCTTCTTTTAGGTTAATTTCATTTCCCCAGACTTTGTACATATTATCAAGCTGGTTTATATCATACTCTTTACGTTCAGGAGTAGCAATAGTTTGTTTTGAGGTGAACCATGAGTAATCTGGTTTGGCTCGTTCTTCAACTTTGGCAATAATTTTAGATTTGTCTGCTGCTATTTTGTCTGTATCTAAGAAGTGCTGTTTTACAATTTTTATAACAACTTCTTTGTCATCAGCACTTTTTGCAAGATATGATTCTGCAATAGAACCCACACCGAGGAGTTTTGTAATCTTATATTGTGCACCGTATTCTCTGTCTAATATTTGCTGAGCCTCTTCAATTGTTCTTGAAGTTGGGCAGGAGCTTTTAATGCGTTTTACAATTTGTTGGAGATCCTTGAAGCCATTGACGTCCATTCCTCTTTCTTCAAGTTTTTCCATTGCTCTGTCAATGCCGATTGTTTCAAAAGAAAAGTTATAATCTCTTCCATTACCTAATGATGAATTATTTTTTCTTGCGTTGTAGCTCTCTACCAGCTGGTCAATCTGGTGGATAAGTTTATTCTGCTTATCTTCCGGTATATCAACAACTGTTTGCAAATATTTAGGCAGGAATATATTTTCAGCCTCAAGTTTTCTGATTTTTCCTTCAATATTGCCGTTTTGCCCTTTTTCAAGCAAAATTTTCATAAAATCTTCATCAAGTTTGGAAATTCCTGTAGGATCAAACTTTTCACCTTTGATAATGACGCTTAAGTCATATCCTATGTCACGTGCGAGCTGCTGAAATTCAGTGAGCTGCCCTTCAGGAGGTCTGTAATTTATAACGTGTTGTTTATTAAGTACAGCGGATTTGATTGATTCTGTGATCTTTGCAACATTCAAATGCCCTCTTGCAGCAGCAAGTGAAACTCCTGCCAGTCCTAAAATACCTATTCCTACGGAGTCTTTTTGTTTTTGTACAAAATCTGAGATGGAAGGAAGTGTTTCATCATCGCTTTTGTCTGTAATGTATCTTGTAAATGCGTTAACAGCAATTCCAGCAGGAATCAGCATCGGATTGAGAGTTGAGATAAATCCTGAGATACCGTCAAGTGTTCCTGAAATAACGTTAGCTTTTATTCTTGAAGGCTGTTTTGGGGCATCTTTATCTTTTCCGAGATGGTCAATTCCTTTTAGCCCTAATTTTACTGCTAAGCCTGTAAGTATGGATGCGCCGGCAGTTAATGCCATAGCATATTTTTTGTATTTAGGGGTAAATACATTTATCAATGTTTTAGCCTTTTTCCCCATAAAGCCTACACCTATTGCGCAAGCAGAGGAAATTGTATCTATAGTTATTTCTGTACTGTTAAAATTCGCATTTTCATAACGGTCAATGTATTCTTTTGCTTCCTGTTTAGAAGCTTTGCCCTCCTGGTAGTCAATAAGCTTTTGGGTTACTTTTTTATCGGAAAGCCCTAAAGGAATTATTTTATTTATTGCCCCGTAAAATTTTGCAAACAGTCCCCGTTTCTTTTTAGCTGAAGTAAAGGAATCAACCATGTCATTATCAGGCTTGAGAACAGCCCTTCGTGAAACCCTTCTTCTTTTCTTTTCCGGCTGGGTCGCTACTGTTGTGTTATTTAACTGTGAGTTTTCTATACTATTTGGCATATTTCCCCTATATTTTTAATAAATATTGTAAAATTTAAAAATTGCTTTCTATAAAATTAATTTTTAAGTTTTATTAATATCAAAAGATTTTTGTAGCAATTTTTTTTCTTATTTTAATTTTATTTTAATGTAGAAAGGTATTTATGGAAGGTTTTACTGACGTTGCAAAAATACAAATAAAGCAGACGGCTCTGCCAAAGCAGGATGGTCTTAAAAATTCAGCTCCTGTAAAGACAGAGCCTGTTCCAAATGATTCTGTGGAACTTTCTACTAAAAAAGAAGATAAAAACGGTCTTTCAGCTTTTGCTAAAGTTGCTGCAATGCTTGGGGTCATTTCTGTTGCTGTTGCAGGCGGAACGTATGGCGGTGTTAAGGTTTACGATAAATTTTTCCAAAGATTATCATGTGGTATAAAAAAAGGCGAAATAAATGACGCTTTATTTAATTTCATTAAAAAGATTGATCCAAAAGGAAATGTCTTTAATAATAAAGCAGAAATAGTAAAAATTAATGAAAATCTTACTGATGAAAATTTTGTTATCCTTAAACAACTTTCAAAAATGAAAAATGAGCGGGTTATCTATATTGGTCCTGATGATTATTTCTGCCCGCGTTTTGAGCTTTCAGATATAACAGAATTATTGACTAATACAAATGAATACAACATTAAATATCTTGAGCAGCTGGCTAAAAAATCTGATAAAAAATACGGTATTGCAGAAACTTTTGAAACCTCAGATATGGTTGAAATTTTAAAAAATATTAATCCTGAAAATGATAAAGTCGCCGGAAAACTAATTGATATTACGCCTATTAACAGTTCTAAAAATCTGATTAACTGTCTGAAACAGGTTAATAAAGAGAACTCAGATATTTATTCAATGCTTCTTTCTACAAGAAGAAAAGGCGGAAATACAGAGCTTACTATTCAAGATTTACAAAGTGTGGCAGAAACGCTTCAGAAAACAAAAAATCTAAAATGTGCAGAGTTATTTCTGAATGCTGAGAAAAATGACGGAACCGGTTTATTCAGGCATTCGATTGAAGAGGTTAATGAATTCTTAACTCTCACCGGAGATGAAAACTATGAAGCATTACAAAAATTATACGCTTTACGCTGTACAGTAGACGTAAGGGATTTGAAGCCTTTGATTTCCAGTGTCAACGAAACTAATCTTGACCTTGTTGAACCTTTGCTTACAAAGAAATGTGAAGGTGAAATTATGGGTAAATTTGTTGTTTTTGATGATTGGGGCATAATTAAAGATGTATTGATGGCTGTTAACAAGGATAATAAAGATATTGCATCTGACTTAATTTCTATTATGGATACTCAAAAGATGTACGGTACCAATACTATAATAAGTGTTGATTCTTATTTTTCTGAACTTTTGAGAAGATTAAGCAATAATCCGGAAGAAATAAAGCGTGCCAGCTCTATTTTGCAAGAAGGTGCTGTTGACGGCAAACCTACAATAAATATTAAAGATTTCTATAAAAAATTTGAAAATGTCACTGATTATTTATACTAAATTTATGCTAGTATGTATTAACAGAGAATAATTCAGGAGAGTATGTATGAAAGTTTTAATAATAGGAGGCGGTGCATGCGGTGCAAGTGCTGCTGCAAGGCTTAGAAGATTGGATGACACTGCTGAAATTTTAATTCTTGAGCAGACTGAGGAAATATCTATAGCAAACTGCGGTTTGCCTTATTACTGTTCAAATGTAATTAACAGTGAAGAAAAAATGCATGTTTCAAGTGTCGGCAAGTTTAAAAATCTGCTTAATGTTGATATACGGCTTGGTGCCAGAGTAACTTCCATTGACAGATTAAAAAAGACTGTTACTGTGAATGATAATGAAATTCTTTCCTATGACAAACTTGTGCTTGCGCCTGGTGCAAATCCTTTTAAACCTGATATTAAAGGTATTGACAACCCTAAAATATTTACGGTAAGGACTCTTAATGATGCAAATATGATTAAGGCGCATTTGAAAATGTCTAATGCAAAAGAGGCTGTTGTAATTGGCGGCGGATTTATAGGCGTAGAAATGGCTGAGAATTTTGCCGAACTCTCCGGAGTTAATACTACACTTGTGGAGGCTGCATCACATATTCTTCCGCCTGTTGATAAAGAAACAGCTGCTTTTGCTCATAATGAAATGAGAAAACATGGAATTAATCTTATCCTTTCAGACGCTGTGACTGAGTTTGGCAGTAATGAAATCAGGCTTTCTTCAGGCAGAAGAATTCCTTATGATATTGCAGTCCTTGCCATTGGAGTTAAGCCTGAAACCTCCCTTGCTCTTGCATGCGGAATACAAACAGGTAAATCAGGAGGTATAAAGGTTAATAAATTTATGCAGACTTCTGATGAAAATATCTATGCAGGCGGTGACAGTGTTGAGGTTGAAGGCTTTGTTACCGGTGAGGAAATTCTGGTACCTTTAGCCGGACCTGCAAACAGGCAGGGCAGAATTATAGCAGATAATATTGCTGGATATAAGTCAACTTATAAAAAGTCGTTAGGCTCTGCTGTTGTTAAGGTTTTTGATTTAACCATAGCTTCCGCCGGATGCAGTGAGGAAACTCTTCTTAAAAGAAATATTCCTTACCTGAAAACTTTTACTTTCGGTTTTTCACATGCCAGCTATTATCCTGGTGCAACCCGTACTATGTACAAGCTTTTATTTAATAAAGAAGGGGATATTCTTGGTATTCAGGCTGCCGGATATGAGGGCGTTGAAAAGCGTGTTGATGTTATGGCAGCTTCAATGAGGAATGGTTTGAAGGTATGGGAATTAATTGATTTGGAACTCTGTTATGCGCCGCCGTATTCTTCAGCAAAAGATCCGGTTAATATTCTCGGTATGCACGCTGATAACATATTAAAAGGGTTTGTGAAGCCTGCGTTTATTGAAGATATTGACAATGCAATGCTTATTGATATTCGTTCAAAAGCAGAATTTGAGCGCGAAACTATTAATGGTGCAGTTAATATATTTACACCTGAATTACGCGAACGTTATAAAGAGCTTCCGCGCGATAAAAAGATTATTCTTTTCTGTAATACGGGCTTCCAGAGCTATGTAGCTTCAAGAATACTAATCCAGAGAGGTTTTGATAACGTTTACAGTTTGGCTGCCGGTATAACTTTATATAAAGAGCTTGTCAAAGACAAACTCTTTAATGCCGAAAAAGTCTTAATGCAGCCTATGTAGAAGGTTTGCTTTCAATTTTTAACCAGAGAGTGTCATAAGGTTTCAGCCTTAATGACACTTTTTTATTGGTAATTGAAACATGAACCTTTATCTTTTTATTTGTTAACAGATCCTGAAGCATTACCTCTTTATCAGCTTTCCAGATTGTACTTGCAGGAAGGTCTATTTCAGAGTAAACTCTTTTGTTTGAAAGGTTATTTATAATAAGAACTTTTTCTTCGCCAAGTGTTCTTGTATATGAAAATACTTCTTTGTGTTTTGTTTTCAGCGGCGAAAATTCTCCGCGGCTCAAAACAGGGTTTTGCTTTCTAACTCTGATAAGCTTTTGAACCTTTTTGAAAATACGGTTATCCTTTGTTGCAGTATAAAGCGCCCGTTTGCTCACAGCCCCTCTGTTAATATCTCTGCTGTCAAAATATGAAAGCATTTTGGCTTTATTTTTAGAGTTATTTTTTTGTTTGAGTTCGCGTAATCTGGCGAATTTTCTTGCATTATAAAAATTATTCTGGATACCTATTTCGTCCCCGTAATAGATTATAGGAACGCCAGGCATTGACATAAGTATGGAAAATGCCATACCAATTCTGTCCGGATTGTTATCTAAAAAGTTTGCCATTCTGCCGCTTACGCCGAAGCCTTTTCTAAATTCCGCCCCTTTTGGTTCAAGATTTTCGTATATAATTTCCCGAATTTTTTTGTTGCACATTTCAAGTGTAAGCTCATCATGCACCCTCAAAAATATAGCCCAGGATGCACTGTCAGGTATATCAGGAGTTTGCCTGTGCGCCTGCCAGAAGTATTTGTTATCTTCTGTAATTAAAGATGCCCATATCGCAGGCATATAAGGAAAGTGGTATGCAATTTGAACTTCACTTGTTCTGGTAATCTCTTTTTCTTTACCAAGTATTTCCTCTTTGTAAGTTCTTTCTTTACCAAAGTATGGCAGAATTTTATTAGGCATCTGGCATGCTTCTGCCTGAATGACCGAGCGTGGTGCTGTTGCCTGCAGGAAGTCGCTTAATATGGTTATAATACTATGTGTTTTAGGCTGGTTTTCCGCATTTGTTCCTTTATCCTTTATCAGATACGGTATGGCATCCATTCTAAAGATGTCTACTCCGAGATTTGCCCAGTAAGCGATTGTTTCAAGGTTATAATAAAGAACTTCCGGATTTTCCCAGTTTATATCAAGCTGAAACGGATAAAAAGTATGATAAAGATAATAATCCTTATTATTAATTGTTACTTTTCTATAGTGTGAATCTGTTTGTTCCGGGAAAATTAGCCTTCTTTTGGAAATTTCGCCGGTTGGTTCTTTATATTCAACTACAGTACCGAGTTTTTCATCCTGATATTTTGTAAATTCAGGCATCTCTTCGCGGGTTACAAAATAATCAAGCTTTTCGGTATCGCCTTTTAATGCTTTTTGAAACCATTCATGCTGGTCTGAGAAGTGGTTTAATACCAGATCAGCTTTTATTTTGAAGCCTTTGTTTCTTGCAGCTGTTATAAACTCCTGAAATTCTTTCATGCCGCCAAGATCATTTCTTACATTTCTGGGATCTTTAACATCAAATCCTGCATCTGCCATTGGTGAATCTGCAAAAGGGAGAATATATAAGGTCGTTACTCCAAGTGTTTTGAGGTAATCAAGCATTGCAACCGTATCTTTAAAGGTATTAGCTTTGCCTGTTGTGTATACCCCGAACTGGTCTGCATAAAACATATAGATTATTTCATCTTTAAACCAATCAGACGGTCTGTTCAAGTCATCTCTTTTTAAAGCTTCAGGACGCTGCTTTTTCGCTTTTAATGCTATTTGGAATATGTGTGAGTATATTTCTTCAACTCTTTCTTCCCCATAGACTTTTTTTATTTCCTCTTTTAATTCCTTTTCGATTTGAGCAGGTATTACTTCTTCAGAAAGCGGAAGAGGTTTTGCAATACTCTGAATTTCTCCTCTGACTGTTGGTGTTTCAGCTGCAAAAACAGGAAGAACTGCCGTATTAAAAAGCAATGCTGAAGCCAGTGTCAGTGCTAAATACTTATTTTTCATAATCTATATTCCTTATAACATATCCTGTTACTATTATAATATAAACATAAACTTAAAAATAATTCTTTATAATGTTGCCCGAATGGCTATAATATTGTAAAATAAAATATTATACCTGTAAGCGAGGCATCTATCAGAAAGAGAATTTCTAAAAAGAATTTAGTAATACTGATTGTGATTGGGCTGTTGGTCTTAAGTTTGGGCTTATTTTTAACAGTTATGGTAAATTTTCTGCCAAAAACAAACTTTGCATTTCCGGGAGCTGAAGGCTTTGGAGCTTACATAACCGGAGGAAGAGGCGGGGCTGTATATCATGTTACAACTCTTGCAGATACAAATAAGCCGGGCTCCCTTCGTTTTGCTGTTAACCAGAAAGGCGTGCGTACTATTGTTTTTGATGTTTCCGGATTAATATCCCTTAAGTCGCCATTGGTTATTAAACATGGTGATTTAACTATAGCAGGGCAATCTTCTCCGGGAACAGGGATTTGTATAAGGAATTATCCGGTTGTAATTGATGCAGATAACGTAATTATCAGGTATATGCGTTTTCGTTTGGGTGATGTTTCAAACAATTATGCAATTTCTGCTGAAAACCGAAAAGGTATTATGATTGACCATTGTTCAATAAGCTGGGCAACAAGGCAGAATGTTAATTTTACCGGTAATGCGATAATGACAATGCAATGGTGTATTATCAGTGAAGCTTTAAATTCAACAAAATACGGCATAAACGGAGGCGGTGCAAGGCTTGGCGGTTTATCAGCAAGCTTCCACCATAATCTTTTTGTAAGTAATGCCAGGAAAAATCCTGCATTTATTGATTTCAGTCTTAGCAGTAAATCTACAGTCCAAATAGTTGATTTCAGAAATAATGTTATTGTAAACTGGCAGGATAATTCCTCCGAAGGCTATGTTAGAGGTGCGTTTAATGTAGTAAATAACTATTACAAATTCGGACCGGCAACTAATATTGCTTCTAAAGGTCAAATTATCAGAACTTTCCCGAATGATTTCCGGCTTATACCGGAGCCGAAAAGACCGTTTGTTTTTGTCGACGGAAATTATGTATATAACAATCCTCTAAATACAAATGATAACTGGATGGGAGTTTATCCAAGCAAGTCCTATATAACTGACGGTAAAAATCCTATATTGTCCTGGCGTTCATTTTTCCATGCCCCTGTAACTCTGCATACCGCAGAGAGGGCTTATATAAATGTTTTGAAATATGCAGGTGCATCTAAACGCCGCGATGATATAGACAAAAGAATTGTAAGCAGTGTAATTACAAATAAATATGTTTATAGCAACGGAATAATTAATTCTCCGCAGCAGGGCGGCGGGTATAAATATGGGGCGTATAAAGGCTTAAAAGACACAGATTTGGATGGTATTCCGGACTACTGGGAAAAGTCAAAGGGGCTTGATCCAAAAAAAAGAGTTGACGGACAGTTTAAAAGTAAAACTGACTCAGCTTATACAAATTTAGAAATGTATTTAAACAGCTCTGTTGAAGAGATTACAAAAAATCAAAATTCAAACCCAAGACTTTCAAAAGATTTGTTCTGGCTTTCAATGCTTAAGTTTGTTAACTATGTAAAACGAAATGAGTGATGCCAAAAAGTTTATTTTTGAGGCTGCGGCATTCTTCCGCATGATTTATCTTCATCGCAAAAGCCGAGGCGTTCACATTTTGGTACAAGATAAGGTTTGAGCCAAGGCTCTTCTTTTATTAATTCATCGCACATCATTTTTACAAGTGTTCTAATTTCATACTGTGCTCTGGTGCAAAGTCTGAGATTAGCAAGGTGTATCATCTCTCTAAGGTTTAAGCTGGTAACAAGAGAGCTTGCTGCTGCATTAGGAAGAACAAAGCGGGCATCTTCTGCCGGAACCCCTGCGTCAACAAATTCCTGGTACTGTTCAGAAATTTTACCCATAAATGCTGTAAATTTTTCTTTGAGTTCAGGATTTCGTTCTATTGTAGGCGGAATTATATAGTCAAATTGTCCTTTTTCTTTTACATATCGCTGCGATTTCTGAGAAAAAGACATGTGTCTGTGTCTAACAAGCTGGTGAGTGCAGGCTCTGGATACATTAGAAATTGCAAAGCTTACCTGAATATGTTCAATAGTAGAATAGTGACCTGAAGAGATTACCCTTTCAATGAGCTTAAGCATTTTTTCTTTATCATCGGTGCTTTTGTAGATATTAATAGGATAATCAGCACTGTAACACGTTCTGCATGCTGTGTAAACTGTTTTTAGCATGTTCTCAGGCTTTGATATTAAGTTAACTACCGGCTTGTTATTTCCTTCCATGTTCTTCTCCCCGTAAATTTTACTGTAATAATTATAGCATCTTTTATCTTTTTTACAAAGAGTATTGCGAAACGCAAAGAATTATATCTGATATATTAATAAAAAAATACCGCATAATATATGCGGTATTTTTTTATTTGTAAAAAGTTTATTTATTGCCGTAACGTTTGTTAAATCTTTCAACTCTACCTTCAGAGTCAAGAATTTTCTGTTGTCCTGTATAGAACGGGTGACATTTGTTACAAATTTCAACTGTAATGTTATCAACTACAGAACCTGTTTCAATTTCGTTACCGCATACACATTTGATAACGGTTTTCTTATAATCAGGGTGAATTCCTTGTTTCATTGTTTTACCTCTTTCCTTTTCTCAAGATTCCAAACTTGATATTTAATTTCCATTTCGACTACTTATATAATACAACAGAAAAAATAAAGTGCAATACATTATTGCGAAACGCAAAGGAATAGTTTATAATAAAAAAACAGAGGAAAACATGATAGGAAAGCTATAAATGTTTTTTCAAACACGCTTCCGCTGTGCTCTCGCTTATACCAAGCAGACGCGATAAAAACAAATAAGAAAAAATATACATATAACGCAAAGCAGGAATACCTTTTGATTAAATATAAAATTTTTTGAGGCGATAGCGTGAACGGAGTGAGAGCGTGCCCGAAAAAAGTTTTATATTTAATCAAAAAAGAAGAAAGAAAAGATACAACTAAAAAAGGAGATTAAGTTATGGAAAACACAGTAATAGCAAGACTTTCCGGGGGGGGGGCAAGGTAATTTAAGCTCCATAACCGGTATTGGTACAGGCATCGAGCCATTTAGCGCCGTCGGACAAAGAGCTGTTAAACCAGGTTTTACGTTAGCCGAGGTATTGATAACCCTTGGCATAATAGGTGTGGTAGCAAGCATGACCCTTCCTTCTCTTATTCAGAAAAATCAAGATAAGGAATTAATTTCAAGAGTAAAAAAGACTTATTCGGTCTTAAATAATGCTTTGATTGCTGCGCAGGCAGATAACGGTGTTGTTGGTGATAACTCTGTTATTTTCAATTCCCAGGATGATAATTTTGCAGCTGCCAAAAATCTTAAAAAGTATTTTAACGGCGCTAAGCTGTGTGAGAATAGATCCCAAAAGGGGTGTTCAAAATTTTATTATCAGGTTAAATATGCAACGCTAAGGCTTGACGAGAACAATACAACATCTTTTTACGATGATAATGCCCCAAGACTTATTTTGGCAGATGGTGCTGTCATAACTATATCAAATGCCCGCAGAGAAGGTTGCAGTGCTGTTGTCACTGGAAATAAAACAGATGAATACGGTCGTCCGATAAAAAATCCTGACGGAACTATACAGACTGAAACTTGGACTTCTTCTGGATGTGCTTACCTGAAGTTTGATGCTAACGGACCCAAAAAACCTAATCAGTACGGTAGAGATGTATACGGAGTAACTGTTTTACGCAACAAAATAAGACCTGACGGAGGTATGTATGGTTCTAACTCTCTTATAAGTATATTAAGCGGTAATGAGGAGTTTGAATATTCTGATTATCAAAAAGATCAAAAGGTGGACTTTTAATAACATTCGGGCAGTATTATACTGCCCGTTTTTAATGTATCCTCTGTTTGCATGAGAAAATCTCTTCAATATTATATGAAAAGTTGATGTGTTATTTTAGCCGTTTTGTAATAATAAAACTGTTGCTGATGAGCGTATTTTATAGGTGGTTTAAATAATATGAATTTACACGAACAATGTTTGCTCCGTTATCTTAAAAATCCTGATGAGCTTTCTTATTCAACTGAAATATTGAAATTAAATAACTTTATTCTTGAAAAACGTTTCATCGTTAAAAATTTTGTTGCCAAATCTTCTAATATCAATTATACTGATAATGTAGATTTGGGATAATTTATTATGCTTAAAAAAATATTATATTCGATTTGGTTATTATTGTTTTGTGTTGTAATTTTTGCAACGGTTAAAAGTGCAAATTTCAATGCTTTTATTAATGTGATAGAAAACAGGACTTTTGATTTGAGGCAGAATGTTATGATTAATGCCGGTTCAAAGTCTGCAAATAAAGATATAGTAATTGTAGCAGTTGATGAGGCTAGTTATGAATATATTCTTGATAAGTACGGTGAATGGCCGCTGTCTAGAGATATTTATGCAAAGCTGGTTGACTACCTTGAAAGTAAAAATCCGCGCAGTATTGCTTTTGATTTGATGTTTGTCAAATCATTTAAAAGCAGACCTGAAGCCGATAATGCACTGATTGATGTTTTTGGCAAATATAACAACGTCTATACTGCAATGAATCTTGATAACCAGCCGGAAGACTTAAGAATTCCGCCGGTTCTGCCGGAAAAACTGAGTGTTAATGTAGAAAACCATTCCAGGAAAATAGATTTTTCAAACCTTACATTTACAAACTGCCGTTCTATATTGAAGGGTATTTTGGATATAACTTCTAATGTGGGGATGATTAACGTTTCACGCGCTGATGACGGCATCCTTAGATCTATGCCGGTATTTGTTAAATATTATGATAAATATTATCCGCAATTGGGTTTGAAAGTCGGAATGGATTATATAAAGTCGGTTGAAGGATACTCACCTGATAAATTTATTATAGACAGTAATTCTAATCTGCTTCTGGGCGACAGAAAAATTTATCTTGATGAAAACGGCGGCGCTATATTGAACTGGTATGGCTCAACCGCTACTTATCAGCATATACCTATGTATAAACTGATTAAAATTGTTAACGGAGAGATGAAAGATGAAGGTTTTGACTTCCATAATAAAATAATCTACTTTGGAACAACCGCATCAAGTCTTTTTGATATAAAGACTGTTCCTGTCAGCAGAACTTATCCCGGGGTTGAAGTTCAGGCAACATATGTAAATAATATACTTGATAATAATTTTATACGTAAAATGGATAAGACTTACACAATATTAGCCGGTATTATAATGGCTTTGATTACCGGTTTTATTGTAATGAGAGTTTCTTCCGCTTTTGTCGCTTCTCTTGCGTCTTTGTCTGTTTATGTAATATATATTCTTGCAGGGTATTATGCAATGAAATTCGGAAATCTCTGGATTGAAATGGTTTACCCGCTTCTTCTTGCAGTGATAGCTTTTATTTCTGCATTTATTGTAAAATATCTTATCAAATCAAGAGATTTTGAACAGCAGTACAAACTTGCAACAACCGACGGTTTAACTGATTTGTATAACCACAGATATTTTCAGGAACAGATGCGTATGCAGATTGAAAATTCAAAGCGGTATGAAACAGAGTTTTCTCTTATTATTCTTGATATAGATTTCTTTAAGAAATTTAATGATACATTTGGGCACCAGGCAGGGGATGCTGTTTTAAGGCAGGTAGCCCAAACCTTAAAACGTAATGTGCGTGCTACAGATATTGTATGCCGCTATGGCGGTGAAGAGATGAGTATTATTCTTCCTAATACCGGCAAGGATGTCGCATATTCAACTGCTGAAAAAATATGTAAACGTGTTTCTGATAACAAATTCAGGCTTATTGGAGATAAGGAGGTTACCGTAACCATAAGCCTGGGCGTTTCGACTTATCCTTATGACGGAAATACTGCATCAGAATTGATTGAAGCTGCTGATAAGCGTCTGTATAATGCAAAACACAATGGCAGAAACCAGGTTGGCAGGTAATTAGAAACAAGCTGCCGGAATAAGGTTTAGTGTTTTCATGATATTGTTGTAATTTTCTTCGGTAACAAGCACTGAGCGGATTTTTGCGGCATTTTTCATTCCTGCTATGTAATAAGGGTAAAATTTTCTGAAAAATTTTATTCCTACTTTTTCCCCGCGAAGCTTAATTTCTTCATCAAGATGCCATTTTAGCATAGCAATTCGTTCTTCTATCGGGGGAACAGGAAGTCTTTCTCCTGTCCTGAGAAAATTTTCAATTCTGAACAATAATGTAGGATCGCCTAAAACCCCGCGTCCTATAGCTATTCCATCCGCACCGGATTGTTCAAGACATTGCTCTGCTGTTTCAATTGAAATAACATCGCCGTTAGCAAATACAGGTATGTCAACATTTTCTTTTAATTTTCTAATCATCTTCCAGTCTGCATTGCCTGAATATAACTGGGAGCGTGTCCGTCCATGGATTGTTATAAATTCAGCACCTGCCTCCTGCATTTTCTGACCGAATTCTACATAATTAAGTTCATCAAAAGTGTACCCTAGTCTGAATTTTACGCTGACAGGTTTATCAGTACCGTCTTTTACAGCTTTCACAAGATCTGATGCAAGCTCCGGAGTACGCATAAGTGCACATCCGTCCTGACCTTTTACAACTTTATTTACAGGGCATCCCATATTTATATCAATCATATCTGCCATAGGGGTAAGATATTCTGCTGCTGCCCTCATTAAATGCGGTTTATGTCCGCTTATCTGGTATGAAACCGGTGAATGGTCATTATTTCTTTTTACAATATCACCGCCTTTTACCTGTGCCAGAAATTCAGAGCTTATCATTTCCGTTGTAAGAAGACAATTTTTTGAATATTTTCTAACAAGGCTTCTTAGTACATAGTCTGTTATACCTGCCATAGGGGCAAGCGAAACTTTGCTTTGTATTAACTGTGTTACTTTTTCTTTATTTTCCTGCATATTGCTTTAATTCTTCGGCTCTTGTCTTTGCATACTGCTTGTACTCGTCATCAGGCACATTTGAAGCTGCATATGCTGTGTAGTATGAGTATGCTTCTTTATATTTTCCAAGTGTATCATAATCTGCTGCAATCATGTAATTTAATATTGTTAAGTCAGAAGCATTAAGAGCAAGAGCATTTTTGAAATCTGCTATTGCTTCATTCAATTGTTTCTTTGTGTCATAAATCATGCCTCTGTAGTAAAGAGCATAGGCGTTTTGATTATTATAAGAAAGTACTTTGTTAAGCAGTTCAAGGCTTTCATCATATTTTTGCTCATCGTAAAGCTTGATTGCATTATCGAGTGTAAGGCTGTTATTCTGATCTTTTATTGATGCCAGAAGCTCTTTGGCATTCTGGTTGTTTTTATTTAATGTAAGCGCTTTGTTTAAATAGTTCTCAGCTTCAGTATAATTCCCTGTATCTGAGTAAAGCGCACCGATATAATAAGCTATATCAGTATCTGTAGGTTTCAGATTAAGAGCTTTTTTATAATATTCTATTGCATTAGGGTAATCATCCATATTCTGGTATGCAGAAGCAACCCCAAGCATAGAATCAACAGTTGCAGGCTGAATTTTTAAATATTCAGCGATAGCATTTTTGTAATCCTTATTGTTAAAGAACTCTGCGGCTTTATCAAGCTGTGTTCCTACAGCTTCATCGCTTATTGACTTCATTGCTGTAAGAATTTCCGAATTGTCAGGAAATTTTGTTTTTGCAGTATTTAATGTTGCTATAGCAGTGTTAAAATCTTTCATCTGCCCTTGTGCTATCGCAAGGTTAGTATAAATTTCACCTGTGGTGTCTTTACCTAAGACTTCTTTATATAAAAGAATTGCGTCAGCAAGCTTCCCTTCTTTATGCAATTTCAGTGCATAGTCGTAGAGCATTCCGGTTGTATCGGCTCCGTTTGAATTTTTCTTTACATAATCTATAAACTGAGCTGTTGTCATTGTGTTTTTTGCACTGTTAAAAAGTTCATTCTGGGCAATAGTATTGGAAGGATCCATTGCAAGAATTTTTCTGTAAGTTTGCTGTGCTTCTTTATCCTCTCCAAGTGCAGCCTGGCATTGAGCTTTAAACAGGTTTGCATTAACATTATCCGGATAAAGAATTAGAACAGAATCATATGCTACTATTGCAGTCTTATAATCGCCTTTCTGCTGGTAAAGAGTACCTACATTTATTCGCGTATTTATATTGGAAGGGTCAAGCTGTTCGGCTTTTTTATAGTATGCAAGTGCCTCATCCAATTTGTTTTGTTTTTGAAGAATTGCCCCGAGGTTAGAGATTAAATCAGCATCTGATGGATTTTGTTCAAGCTTTTTCTTATAAATTCTCTCTAAAGAATAAAGCACGTCTTTGTTATCAGAGCTTTTTGTTAATATGTAATTATACTCTTCGACAGCCGGTTCTTCCTGTCCGAGTTTGTCCAGCAGTTTTGCGTAGGATAATCTAAGCGAAACATCTGTTGGAGATACAGAAATCGCTTTTCTATAATATTCTGCCGCCTTAGGGTCATTCCCCAGCAGCTTCATAATGTCACCTACCTGAGTATAGCTGTCTTTTATGTAATTTTTATCTCCAAGCGACTGATTAAATTCGTAAGCCGCTGCTGCAAAATTCCCTTCTGCACGTAATTGTTTAGCTTTGGCAAATCTTGATGAAGGGTTTGTGTCAAACTTTGATATGGACAGGCATTTACTTAAATTACTCTGTACCGGCCCTATGCCCTGTACGGAATTTCTTGCAGCTTCTGCTGTAGGGTAATACTGCATATAAAACAGTGCGCTTCTGTAGTCGTCTGCCGCCTTTTCCCAGTTCTTTTCATTATTTGCATAGTATGCTCCGCGTGCAAGATAAGAGTTGATAAGCCCTATTCTGGCAGAATTATCAAGATAATTAATTCTTAACGCATTTTTAAATTCAGTTACCGCTCCGGAATACTGGTAATTAGAAAGGTACTGCTGTCCAAGATCAAAATGCTCTTTAAAGTCTGCGAAAACAGGCTGCGATAGTGCAAGAATACTGATTAGTACAATAGCTGATTTTTTCATGTCATAAGCCCTCGTTATCAACCCTTATTATCTTAATACAATAATAACTCATTGTATATCGACATTGTACTATACAGTTTTACAATTTAATAATTTGTAACTAATAAAAAAGGGCTAACTTTTATAGTTAACCCTTTGTAAAACTTTTTTCTTTGACTATTCAAAGTCAGACTTTGATACAAATACCAAAAACTCGTCAAACATTTGCTGAATCGGAATTTCCATAGAAATTGCCGGACGTTCTTCAATGTTCATTTCTCGCTGTAGTGCTTCAAGAACGTTCATTCCGATCATCTCTTCTTGCGGGGCTTGTGTTTTCATAAATCATACTCCTATTTAGTTTTTCCGTCTTACATTTTTATCTATCGGTTTGTCATGGTTAAAACTTTAACGGGCTGTTTAGCCTTATTTAGTCCTAAACCCTTACAAGAAGCATATATTAGGGATATATAAATATGTTTTAACATTTTGTTACAAAATTTTTTTTCAGGTATATAGCGAAATTTCTATGCTTGTGCTAATATCTATTTGTAAAATAATATAGGAGACACAACAATAGCTAACGATAACAGAACAAGGGACAATAAAGATAAAGCAATTATGAATGAGCGTATTCGTTCAAAAGAAGTCCGTTTAATTGATGAAAATGGTACAAACCATGGAATTATAGAAACATCAAAAGCCTTGAAAATGGCATATGATGCAGATTTAGATTTAGTTTTGATAAGCCCTAACCAGGAACCCCCGGTTGCAAAGATTTTAAATTACGGCAAATATAAATATGAGCTGGAAAAGAAAGCTAAAGAGGCAAAGAAAAAACAGCATACGGTTGATGTTAAAGAAGTTAAGATAAGATATAAAATTGACACTCATGACTATCAGGTCAGAATTAAGAATATTCAAAAATTTATTGCTCAGGGTAATAAAGTAAAAATTGTTATTATGATGAGAGGGCGTGAAATGCAGCACTCAAATCTTGCTTTTGACCTTGCAAACCGCTTTGTAGAGGACTTAAAAGACGAGCCTATGGTTATAGAAAAGAAGCCTATGCTTGAAGGAAGAAACGTAACATTATATTTAGGCCCGCAATAACTGTTTAACTTGTTATACCGCCTAAATCTACAATGTAGGCTCCAATACAATTGTCACAGCTTGTATCAATATGATACAGGCTGTTCTTTTTTAACCATTCATGCAGAGATATGCCGGGTTTAACAGGAGTGTCCGGGGTTATATATTCAACTATTGCCCATGCCCCTTTGTAACCATCAAAATATTTCAGGTTATCAACATCGCATATAGTATCGTAATTTTTGGTGCTGTCTACGACCTTGACTGATACAGGATTAGCAAGATATAGATCCGGAATATTGCTTATTTTTTCATTTTTTAACTGCTGATATAACCCAAGTTCTCCAAAGATGCTAAAGCTGGTTATATCTTCAGGTTTCTTATAGATTTTCATTGCAACAGGAGCAGTGTTTTCTTTGCTAAGCTTAAAAACAGAGCTGTTGCAGCCTGAACCTATATATTCCAAATTAACTTTGTCGTTGCCTAATACGAGTGTTATATCGTCATTTCTGAAGTGTTTTGGGTTATCTCTGATGATGTATGCTAATGTGTCTAAGGAATCAGTAAGGTTTTTTATGTTTGTGTTTTTAAAAAGCTCAGGTATTTTATTTTTTATAATTGTATCAGCATGTTGATTTTCCAGTTTTTTTACGATTGCAGCAAATTTGTAAGGAAGTTCGTCATATTTTTTCTCAGGAATTTTTGAATTATAAGTATTTAACGACGGATCATTCATGTAATAATCAATCTTTTTGCAGCAGTAATCGTTGTTTTCCTTATTGAGCATATCTGTATAATAAATACCGCTTATAAAATTATTCTTTTCGTATTCAATCAAATTTTTATCTGCATTATCCGGTTTTAGTTCTCTATTACTTTTGAAAGTTACATGCTGATATAGGGGTAACCCTGTGTTATATGGTTGTATTTTCATATTACTTGTAAGTCACAAAAATAAAAATTTTTGCTATATTAGATAATAATTCTTCTTGACTTGAAATCTTTAGCAGTTATAATTATAAACGTGGCTGAAAGGTCAATGATTGTTAATTTAATATAGGTTAGATATGCCGCGTTAGCTCAGTTGGTAGAGCAAGGGACTGAAAATCCCTGTGTCCTTGGTTCGATTCCGAGACGCGGCATATTTTTGAATAATGAGTATGCAAAGAAAATTTTACTGTAAACCTGAAATGATTGCAGGTTTTGAATCGGTTAATAACTATAGGCTTAAGAAGGCTAATCTTTCATACGAAGTTGTAGAGGATGGTGTTGTTTATCCTTGTATTCCAAAAGAAGATGATAAAGTAAAAGTCTATGGGTGTGTCTTGGATTGCCATATGAAACCGGTTGAGCTTTCATTCACAACGCATTGCGATTTTGAAGGTAATACCTCGATTATTTGTGGAAATGCCCCCCCCCCCTTCTCCGAAAATATTGATATTATTGATGAAGAGGTTGTTTGGCTCGGATATTTTTGGGACTTTTACGGGCATTTTTTGTCGGATTCTCTCGGACGCCTGTGGTATTTAATTAAGAAGCGCAGCTTAAAAGTATGCTTTATTTCAAAATCTGATAATACTTTTATCGATTTTTTAAGATTATTCGGCTTGAAGGATGAACAAATTATCCGGGTAACAAAACCCTTAAGGTTCAAACGTATTATAGTTCCTGAACCAGCTTTCAGGTATCACGATTATTACCATGAAAGTTTTAAGGATATTTTAAATGAAATTACCGCTGATATTAAACCAGCAGAATATAAAAAGATTTATTTGTCTAGAGCAAACTACAATCCGGAGGTTCCTACTTTAGGCGAGAAAATTATTGAGAAAGCCTTTTCAAACAAAGGATTTAAGGTTATATATCCGGAAACTCTTTCTATAAAATCACAAATATCTTTAATGAAAGGGGCTGATATTGTTGCCGGTACCTCTGGAACAAGCATGCACAATGTTTTATTTTGCAGAGATGGGGTTAGAACAATCTGCCTAAACCGCTCTCAGGATATTTTGTATATGCAGCTCCTTATAGATGAAATGAAAAATTTAGATGCAACTTATGTTGATATTTACCAAACGCCTCTGCCTATTACATATCATTCACAGCCTTATCTTCTTGGCATAACAGAGGAATTACTGCGTTTTTTCAACGATTACGATTTTAAGTTTAAATATAAAATTAAAAATGGTAAATATAAATTCCCGGCAGATGTATACGAGAACTTTACAAAAGATCTTTGCCACTGGCTGTATTCATGGACAAAAGTAAATTCAGAAAGAAAAGATTTGCTGCCTGAGAAATTGAGTACAGATGAAATTTTGGACATGTTGAATAATATTTGGAAAGTTTATGACATTAAAAAACTGACTAAACGTAGAAAAAATCTAAAAGAGAAATTTTTGAACATGTTTGTTAAACTGCATTAGTTATTTCTGTAATAAGCTAGAGTTTCCAAGAGTTCGTTTTGAATAAATTTTATAGAATATACATTTTCTGTATTTCTTAAATGGATGTCTATTAGATAATATTTCAGCATAAGCCTAAATCTTTTAAGAAAATACTTAAAGGTCTTAGGTTTATGCTGTAGAAAAACTTCTTCTGTTTCCAGAAAAATATTTCTAGTTTCTTTTACTTTTAAGTTGTAGTGTTCTATATTATGTATCAGCCATATATTTATAATTCTTTCTGCGATGTATGCAGGCGTTCTTATATTACAATATTCTGTATAATTAACCCATATCTCTTTTCTCTCCTCTTCAAGTTTAAATAAAATATCAAATATCCAGGAAATACATTTGATATATAAATCTTTTCTCATCAGGAAATTAAGACAATAGTAGCCACTATTTCCATTTAAATATTTTTCTGTAGCTTCAATATACTCAGGATAGTTTTCTTTTATGATTTTTATTGCTGCCTCGAAATCTTCTAAAGGATGGGAAGAATCACAGTATTGTTGAACAATGTTACAATTAAAAGAAAATTTTTCAGGTAAAATTATATCGTAATTTTCAATAAAGTTTAAAATTTCACTTTCTTCTGTTTTTTTTAGAAGCTTTTGCATTTTTCTATCTGAAACAGGGCTGTCAAGTTTTTGTAAAGTGTTAGTAACTGCCAATATTCTTCTATAATGCCCAAATCCAATATATTTTATCTTATTATGCTCTGGCAGCCAGTGTTTTAATATATAATAATGACCGCTTAATTCTCCATAATTGGAGTTATTAAGCTTACCCCCCCCCCCTGCTGGAAAATCTTTTATGGATAAGGGTTTTAACCGATTTTTATAAAGTTTACTTGTGCCATTGCCATTTAGCACAGGCTGAAAAATATTATTACAAAGTAGTTTATAGGGCTTATGGTAAAATAAAAATATTTTTATTAAATCAGCATTTTTATTTTTCATTTATTTGTAAATTCCTCAATTTGAGATATTGTAATTTGTCTTACATCTTTTCCGTTATAAAAAGCTTTGTACCATTCAATTGTGTTTTTTACAGCCATTTTTGCATCATACTTTGGATACCAGTTTAATTCATTTTTTGCTTTTGTTATATCAAGCATTAAAAGGCAGGCTTCATGAAATTTTGTATCAGGTTTAATTACCATGTTGCCTTTGCCATAGTATTGGATTACAAGTTTAACTATATCCTCTACAGTTAGAACAGAATTTTTTTCAGGACCGAAATTATATCCCTGGGCAAACTCTTTATTCCCATTCAGCAGCTTTTCTCCAAGTGTTAAATATCCTGCGAGGGGCTCTAATACATGCTGCCAAGGTCTGACTGATTTTGGACTTCTTATTACTATATCTTCGTGATTGTTTATTGCTTTTATACAATCCGGTACAAGTCTGTCGTCAGACCAGTCGCCTCCCCCTATAACATTTCCTGCCCTAGCTGTTGCAAGTAAAAATCCATTGTCCTGTAAGAATGAGTTTCTGTATGAAGCGGATAATATCTCAGAGCATGCTTTGGAAGATGAATACATATCATAACCGCCCATTTTATCATCTTCTTTGTAAGCATAATCTTTTTCAATATTTTCGTAGCATTTATCCGTTGTAATATTTACGAAAGCTTTTACTGAAGAACAATTTCTTGCTGCTTCAAGTATATTTAGTGTCCCTATTATATTTGTTTCATATGTATTTACAGGTTCAATATAAGAAAGCCTTACTAAAGGCTGTGCAGCAAGATGAAAAATAATATCCGGCTGAAAATCTTTAACCGCTTTATTCAATAACTCTCTATCCAGTATATTCCCTATTTTGCTTTCTACTGAATTTTCCAAATCTAAGATATTATATAGAGAAGGTTTTGTATATGGTTCAAGCGCATAGCCTTTTACTTCAGCCCCCAATTCTTTTAGCCAGATTGACAGCCATGCTCCCTTAAAACCTGTATGACCTGTTAAAAATACTCTTTTACCTTTATAAGTTTCCGGATTAAACATTCGCAAATTCTTCCTTCCATACCGCCCAAGGCGCCCTACCTGTCATCCACATCTCAGTTAGTTCATTTTTATCCTTTAGTGTGTCCATTGGACGCCAAAAACCTCTATGTTTAAACGCATTAAGCTGACTGTCAATTGCCAGATTTTCAAGAGGTTCTCTCTCAAGTATACAGCTGATACTATCTTCCAGATAGTTAAAAATTCCCGGTTCGCAGACAAAGAATCCGCCGTTTACCCAAGCTCCATCGCCTTGGGGTTTTTCCTTGAATGAAAGTATATTTGAATTTTTATCAATATTAAGCGCACCAAACTTTCCCTTTGGTTGAACTGCTGTCATCGTAACAAGTTTTCCTGATGTTAAATGGTGGCTTATGAGCTGGTTAATATTAACATCAGCAACCCCATCTCCGTAAGTAAGCAAAAATCTTTCATCTTTTAGATATTGCTTGGCTTTGGCAATACGCCCGCCGGTCATAGTATCGGGACCTGTATAAAGCATCGTAACACGCCATGGCTCTGTTCTTGTCGTATGAAGCTCAACAGAATTTCTAGCTAAATCAACTGTAATATCAGAATATCTGGTATAATAATTTATGAAATAATCTTTTATTACATGCGACTTGTAGCCTGTAAGTATTATAAAATCATTGAAACCATAGTGTGAATATATTTTCATAATATGCCATAAAATTGGTCTTCCGCCTATTTCAACCATAGGTTTCGGTTTTAATTCGGTTTCTTCAGATAATCTTGTACCAAGTCCGCCTGCTAATATTACTACTTTCATTTTTTATCCTTATTATTTACTTATCATTTTTTCTACTAATAAATTAGTAACACCTAACTCTTTTATTCTCTCATTAGCATCTGTTAATGTTAGTTCTGCTTTTGGATTAAAATTTCCATAGAATATGGTTTTCAGTTTTTTATATTTTTTCTTCAGTTTTTTATCTTTCATCCTAAATCTTTTGTATATTATAGGTAAGATGAATTTAGAAATAAATTTTACAAAACCAAAGCTGCATTTATTAATTTTAAGAATATGTTTGAAATTTTCATATATGTATTCATTTTCTTTATTCTCTTGATAAGCACTTGCAAATACGAGGTATTTACAAAGTTTTGATTTAACAAATCTTCGTAGCTTCTTATCCTGAAGTTTGCTACAGAAGAGCAACGCCTGCCAAAAGTGGATATTAACTGCCTTCTGATGTGTTGGATGACCAGCAAAAGGATGCCATGGGTAAGTATTTTGGGAAGCCAGTTCTTCTTTTTCTGCTTCTTCTAAATATTTTTTTATATTCTGATTATTTTCGCTTTGCAGAAGTAGAGTTCCATAAGACTTTGAAGATGTTCCTACCCACCCTAAAGGTATTGCTGAATATAGGAATTTTTCTTCTGTACTTAAAGCGATAGCAGCAGCATCAACGTCCGGCGGCTGAGAATTATAAAATAAATTATTCTGTAAGTGTTTTATTTTATTAATAAATTTTCTGCTGAACAAGCTGGTTGTATACATTTGTGGAACATTAGTATAAGATTCATAATTCAAAAGAATTTTATAAATATGATCCATTGATTTTTCGATTGTTATATCCGGTCTTGCCCAATAAGAAACCTTGCTTTCCGGATGTAATGTTTCACAACCAGACCAGTAAAAATATGCTCTATCACTGCAAATAAGATTTATATTTTTTTCTTCGGCTTTTTGTATTAAGTATGGAACGAGTTTAAAAAAGTATGACTGTACTCCATCATCATCGCCAACAAACATAACCCAGTCCCCTGTCGCATGAGATAGTGCAAACTCATAGTTTTCAGTTAAGGAAAGTCTTCTTTCCGGAACAATTACTTTAACCCGTTCATCAGTTATAGTTGAGAGGTATTCTTTAGTATTGTCTGTTGAATAATTGTTGCTGACAATAATTTCTAAATTCTTATAATCCTGTTTTATTATGGAATCAATACAATATGACAGATACCTTCCCCCGTTTTTTGTAGGTATTAAAATAGAAATTTTAGGATTATTCATTGTATAACTCCATTATTTTTTTTATTGTCTTATCTTCAAAAAATTTATTGTAATGTTTTATTGTTCCTTTACTGTAGGACTGCCATTCTGCCTTTTTTAAGGTTTCAGCTAAAATGCTGCTGTTATTATTGTTTAAGTATAACACAAACGGTTCATTATGGGTTCCAAGAGATTCTAAAAATATATCAAAGAATGAATAATTTTTACCTGTAGTTCTTTTATAACTCTTTTGGGTTTTAGGCTTATTTAGGATATTAGAAAATACAGAATTCCATTCTTCTGCTAATGAAGCTAAAGAGAAATGCTTTTTTGCATAAGTTTTACAATTAGCTGAGAGTTGTTTCCTTAAAGGCTCATTTTTATAAAGAAGTTTTATATATTCGCAATATTCAGTTATATTTCGTGCAGTAAGCCCTGTTTCTAAATGCTTTACTAAAAAACTTTCTGACGGATTGTTAAATACAACAGGTACAATACCTGCTGCCATCGCCTCTTGTAAAACCTGCTCTGCTGTTCCGTAATGGTTTGGATTTAGAGGATAAGCAAATATGTCAAAAATGGATAAATATGGTTCTATGTTATCAATTTTGCCAAGTATATTTACATTATTTACTGAATTTATTATACACTCTTGTCTGAGCTTATTTTCGTTATCCCCGCCTATAACTGTGAACTCCACATTTGGAAGATTTATATTTTTACATATTTTTAAAAACTGCGGGTGCATTTTGACATAATCAACAGTACCAATATAGCCTATATTAAAATTTTTATGCGGTTTGGTGTGTATATTCAGATATTTTTCTACTCCGCTGGTGGAGAGAATTGCAGAAAATTTTGATTTATCAGGATAATCCAGAACTTCTTTAACATTATAGCTGATAGGTGTTGTAAAAATAAACTTATCAGCCATATCAATGATTTTTTCGGGAAATACATATGGTGCAATAAAACCGGATACATGCGCCCAAAATATCAGCCGGCAGTCAGGCAGGTCATTCCTTATGAGAAAGTCATAAAGTAATGGATGATTCCAAAAATGTATTACTGTAATATCAGCTCTTTTAATTAAATCAAGTAAATCTGTAAGATTTTTATATGTATCTGATAACAAATTGATATTATTTTTTTTACAGAACTCTACAGCATTTGTATTGGCATAATCAAGTGTTGCAATCGTGTGCTCATTAATTGAATTTTTTAAATCATAATTTATATAATTTAATAAAACAGAACCAACACCTCCTCCAAGATGGGGCGTTATATGTAATACACTTACCATAAGCCGCTAACCTCTTTATCCTGTGAAAAACCATCTGTTATTTTAAAACTTCCCTTAATTTCTTCTGGAACCTCGGTTAATTCTTCATTAAATAACATACCTGTTATATTATCTATTAAATCTATATTAAATGTGTTGTTATACCACTCTTTATCAAATTTTGTTACATAATCAAAAAATTCACAAATCCCGTTATGACATTTTGATATTTTTTCAAAGTCATCCCTGACGTTATTGTTTAAAAATTCCATTATTCCATTGTTAATTTTAACAAATTGTTCATCCGGGGATGTCAAAATTGCTTCCAGTGTGTGGTAATGTCGTGCAAGATTATTATTAGATATTATTGGTGAAATATACTCCCCGTATAAAGCATACAAGTTGTTAAAATTCAGGTTAACTTTTTTTATATCACAGGTTGTCTGAAAGCAGAAAAATTTTATATTATTACCTAAAAGCTTTTCTGCAAAAAATTGAGTGGTGCCGCTGGATACAAAATTTATAATTCCTATGCTGTCATCACTATTTATCACTGAAGAAATATATTTGAGATATTCCTCTCGTTCTTTTGACGCATTATCTAATATTAACTCTGTATGAGATAGAATGAAATCTAATAATTCCTTGGCAGATACTTCATTAACAAATTTTTCAGTAAAACTATCCTGAATTTCAACACCAAATGCTGCGTTAATAAATTTCTTTATCGTAATTTTTCTATTAAGATAAAATATATTAAAGGTTTCTATAATATCCTGTTTAGTTTTTATTGTAGTAACGGCAAGAGCTCTCCTTGATGTATAAAAATAGATACCTTCTGGTTTTTGGAAAGGGTACTTCTTATATAGTTTTTCTAATAAATACCCATCTCTGGCAATAAATAATATTTTAGTTATTCCTAATTCTTTGCTTTTTCGAAATAGCCAGTTCATATAGTTAATTATTAATGGCGCGACAAAATATCCGATAATTTCCATTGAGATACACTGGTACTTATTGGAAAAACAATTATCTATTTTGTTAAGCAAACTGGATAATAAGATTTTATCTTTAATGGTTGAGCAAAGCGGCAATAATGAATTATGTTTTTTTATAGTTTGAAATGCAGTAATTCCATATTTTTCTGCCTGGCTAATATCTGAAAATTCATCATCTCCAATATGAAGGATTTTTTTATTATCATAAATTTTTTTATAATATTCATAAATACTTCCTGAGTATTTGGACATGTTGCATTCATTTGACACATATAATTTATATGGTTCATTAACACCAATCTTCGCAAGCATTCTCCTTATGACATCTTCCGGCAGGTACATATCTGAAGTTATTAGTATTTGCTTATTTAAATTTTGTGCAAACTTTAATATGTCTATAACTTCTCTTTTAGGCGCACAGTACTCAAGTTCTGTATTAATTTCTGTTTCTATCGCCCCGGGAATACTTATAAAATCATAAATATCTTTCAAGGTGTACCCCCCCCCCTTGAGTGCTTTTGCTTTAGTTTCAGCAGTTATACGGGTTTCTGTAAAATTGTTTTTACCAAGTTTTTCTCCAATAATTGCAAAAATATCAGAAGGAGTAGGTACATCACGAGTAAGTAGAGTATCAAAAATATCGAAAGAAATTACTTCATGATTAACAATTTCGTTTTTCAATTCTTCTGCTGTTTTTTGTTTAGCTGTGATTTGAGTCTGTTTTTTTAGTTTTTCTCCATTAAAATAATAGATATTTACGCCTTTATCTTCCAGGTGCTGTATTCTCTTATGAATAATGTTGCAGCTTGCATAAGTGCATACAATTATAATATTTTTTGAAAATTTAAGAACCTCATCCGGCGCAATGACTGGCAGATTAAATATTTTTAACCCGACAGAGTTTTTATCCATCAAAGCTGCAAAATTAAATTCCGGAAGATTATCCAGTAGAAGCTTAGTCTTTTCGCCTAATCCATATAATACAATTTGCTCATCTAAAAGATGAGCAAATTTATTTTTGAAGTTTTCTATTATATTAAAATCAGATTCGCTAAGTTTCATTTATTATTATTCCTTTAATATTTGTATTGCTGCCGGTACTATAGGTACATTATCTAATTGTATATTGCAATGATTGCAGGCTTCAATATATGTTGTTAAGTAAAACTGATCAAGCAGTTTAATGTTTTTTTCTTTTAAATCTTTCTCAGTTATAATATCTAGTGGCTCTAATTTATCTGTCAAAATGCCACCCATTTGATATGCACACCTGTAAATGATTCCATCATACATTGTTATACAATTAGTAAATTGACACTTTTCAAATGTATTCTTTTTGACTTCTGGTGATAGATTTTTTTGCTCAAAATTATCCAGATCAAACCAGGTTTTTGTAGATAATTTATTGTAACTAATATTGTTATTATCTAATATTTTGCAAAATTTAATAGTATTTTCATATAATTTTTTATTTATATTTTCTCCATAATCAGATATATTCAAACTTATTCTTTTATCTTTTAGTAATGGTAATAAATCTTCCACATTAGATGGTATAAAATTCCCGTTAGTATAAATCTGAATAAAACCGAAATTTTTTATTTGTAAAACAAATTCTAAAATTTCCTTAATTTGCGGGTGTAAAAATAATTCTCCGCCCATAATTCCAAAACGATCTATAAATGTAACATTTTCTGAGACAAGATTTAAATCATTTTTTACTTTTTCAAAAGGTACATTTTTTTGTTTTACAAACGGAACTTTAATTATACAGTGTTTGCATTTAAGTGTACATTTTGTTGTTATACAATATGTAAAATCATTAAGCTTGCCCCCCCCCCCTGCATCTAAGTTTACGCTATAATTTGACTTTAGGGCATTTTTCTTTGTTTTTCTTGAATAAAGTTTAAACGCAGGACACTTTGCCATGTCAGCCCTACAGCCAAAGCATTCTTCCATATTTAAAGCTTTGTCTTTATAATAATTGTTAAGGCAGTTTTTAAGTGAAAGAATTTTGTTTAAATAATATCCATTTAGTTTTACAAAATAATCTGGTACAACCTTACCCATATCTTCTATAACTGGTAAAAAGTTGGAAGCAAGAATAATGATATATTCTTTTTCATTAAGTTGATTGTAAATATTATATTCGTATATATTACTTTCCAAAATATTACCGGTTTTTGTATTATCAACAAACCCCTGTGTTTTAATTCCTAAATTTTTTAATACAGCAGATATGTGCTGTCCTGCGCTTCCTGCACCGTTAATTATAATTTTATTGTTTTTTAATGTAGTTAATAACTGATCTATCTCCTCATTATTTGGATTTTCAAGAGAATTATTATATACAGTTTTTAAATCATAATTTGTTGTTATACACATTTTATTTCCTCTTGTTTTGTAAGTTGAATTGCCGGTGGAACAACTTCAGCATCGTAAGGTAGATTACAATATCTACAGGCTTCTGTAAAATCAAGCTGTTTGAATTTAATAAGTAACTCAGTTAATTCTTTATCCGAATGTTTGTGAATTTGTATGTATTCATATGGAAACTTTTCAATTTTGCCTAGCTGGATACCACTATATTGGTGAGGACATCCGTAAAATTCTCCATTGAAAATTCTATGGCAAACATACATAAAACATTTTTGATGATATTCTTTTAATATATTATCTGGTAAATTTCTTTTTTCATAATGATTAATATCTAACCAGTTTCTGCTATCAGGATTATAAAATGCAAAATTTACGCCGTTTTCAATTAATTTTGCTTTTGTTTTTGCTATTTTTTCTTTTAATTCATCTGATAAAGTTTCTTTATAACCCGAAAAATTCAGAACAACTTTAGGATGTTTTAATATTTCAATAAGGTCATCTGATGGCATAACTGTAGCATTTGTAAATACAAGTGCATAGCCGATATTAGGAGTATTAATAACCGCTTTTAAAATTTCAGGCAATCCTCTATGTAAAAAAGGTTCTCCACCAATAAATTCAAGTCTGGAAATTGTATGACAAGCATTAGCCATTTTTTGAATATCTTTTATTACCTGCTGCGTTTCGACAATAATTGGCTTTTCAATATAAGGAACTGATTCACAGCAATGTTTACATTTTAGTGTACAAACCTGACCGAGGATATAGCCAATCATCCCAAAATCAGGTTTACCGGAAGTGTTCTCGATATTAAGGCTTGATAGTTCTTTAAAGGCTGAACAGTCACATTCAAGATTATTACAGATAGAACAATCAGTAAGAGTAATTTTTTCCTTATTTATTTTTTTTAACATACAATCAGAACACTTAAAAATTGAAAGTAAACTATCTCCTTCAATTAGATGTATATTGGAAGGTAAATTTATCGTTTTTGCTTCATTCATTATTGAATTTACGATAGATGGGTTGCCGGCAGCTATAACTATAATATCTTCATTTTCTTCTTTTAGTTTTTCTGGTTGGCAAACTTTTATGTCTTCTATGGTTTTTAATTTTATTGCATTCTTATCAATATAATATTTGATATTGATATTATATTTTTTTAGTAATTGGTAGTAAAAACGTCCAGAAATCCCTGCCCCCCATATTACAAGATTTTTGTCTTTAAAAAAGTTTCGTATTTCTTCAATTATTTTATAAGCATTTTCTGTTTTTAATGTTTTATAATTATATAATTTTGTTAACTCTTTAATTTTATCCATTTTTTATACCTTATAATATCCTTTTAACCTTTCACTGTCGTTATCTAAATTATCCTCAGGATGTGTAAGTGTAGTTGGACCATTACAAACCGAACAAGGATAATCCATAAACTTTGAGCCGTTGCAAAGCATTTTGTATTGAAAATTTTTAACTTTATTACTATTCCATATATCAAATAATGTTTCTTTGTTAATATTACCAAATGGTTTCATTTCATTTGTCATTACATACTTCAAGTAGCAGCATGGCATAATGTCTCCATTTGTCATTACATATACATTTTGGAAAGGTAATGTACAAATTTGTTTATCTATATCTTCATTGTTAAACATAGAGCCATGATTTCCCTGTATTTTTTTCTTTGAATCATGGTGATTTTGTAGAAATTCAACAGCTAACATATCAGTTATTGGCTCAAACGTTTCATGGAAAAAGCGATTTTTAACCGGGTCTTCAACCATGTAGTCCATAATTTTTAAATAAATTTTGGTATTACCTTTATGCTCATATAAGTATTTTAAATTTTGTACAAATTTATTAAAATCTACTTTTCTATCACAGTATTGCATAAAATCTTCATCAGAAAGTCCATTAAGTGAAATTCTAATCCAGTCGATGCCAGCATCTACAAGTGAGTCTGAGATTTCAGGTGTCAAAAGAACTCCATTGGTTAAAATGTCAATTTTCTCTGCTATATTTGCTTTCTTAGCATATTTAATCATATTTGCTAGGTCTTTACATAATAAAGGTTCTCCACAAGGGCAGAAATGTAAAGCTTTAATTTTTTGAGGAAATAAATTTAATTCATCTATAAATTTTGTGAATGTTTCCATTGTCATATCTTTTTTGTATACATTTCGTTTCATATGTTCTGAAGTATATATACAAAATTCACAACGTAAGTTGCAGGTTGTATTAGTCATAATAGTTATGCCAAACGGTGTATCTAATGGTAATTGATCTGCTAAGCGTTTCCTTTTATATTCTGTTACAGCAGCTAACCTTATATCTTTTTTTTCTTTTGTTTCCATATTATTCTCCTTATTTGTTAGGTACCCCATAATATACTGCAGTATTACCGCAATAATCATGCAAATTAAAATATAATTTGTAACCATTTAATTTTGTGATAAATTGCGGTATTTTATATAAACTGTCCGGCGTATGATCTGCCATAATCATTAATATAGGATGACTTCTTCCTATTGTCTGTTCTGCACCTTCCAGTCCTTTTAATTCATCACTTTCTGTATGAAGTTTTATTATTGTCGGGTTGATATTTAGACTGTCAATGGTTATAGCATCAACTTCTTTATTTCCGTCCTTATTATCTATTTTTGATGCAAACCCTAATCCTGTCATAAATTTTACTTTTTCACATTCGTTATATATTGCCTTGTCAGAATATATAATTCGTTCATCATAAAATTTATCCTTACATTTTTTAAGGTTTGCTGCATCTGGTTCAAATGCGTATATTTTGTCATATTTATTGTTAATTTTTTCAATAAAAGATTTTATTGTTTGTCCGTAATGGCAGCCTGCATCCAGTAAAATCTCATTATCACTTAGTTGAGGTATGGCAGGGCTCCCGAAAAATTTTTTACCGCTTAATACAGGATACCCTTCATATATATGTTCAATCCCGCGCAGCTTCCACCAAAGGAATTGAAGATAATGGCATAACGAGCACTCATCGTGCTTGAGGCTTTCGCAAACACTCTCCAGTTCGTTTTTTTCGTTGTCGGTAATATTATATGAAGTCCAGCCATTTAGAAGTAATTCCGGAAATTGTAAATAAGCATAAGTATAGAATTGTATGGTATTTTTCACACCTATACTGCTTAGAAATTCAATAATACTGTTATAAGGTAAAGTTGCTATACAAATTATAAACAACTTTTCTTTTTTATCTATATCCGGAATTTCTTCCGGAGAAATAATTTTTATACCTTTAATATTGCCTTTCGCTGATTTATCAACAATGTATTCAGGTCTTAAGCCGCGTTTTTCCAATAAATCTACAGCCATGCTGCCTAAGCTTCCGGCACCATATAAGATAAATTCGTTGTTTAAAAATTCTGTGCTGTATTCAGGTATTTCCTTAGTATAAATTTTTTGCAGTTCTTCTTTATAATTCATATTTCTTTAATAATTCTTCGGCATAGGCATCAATATCATCAGGGGCACCCTGTTTCAATTGACCGCACTCTGCACATATTGGATGAGATTTTCTTTCACCCCTTAAAAACATCATCTGATAATCTCTCATCGCTTTACTGTTCCAAACATCCTTAACAGACTCTTTTTTTGCATCGCCTATTAGTAATTTTCTGCTCCAATCTAAGAAACACAGGCTTACTGTACCGTCAGAGTTCACTGCAAATGAGTAAAATACATACGGACAGGTAAGAACTTCTTTGATTTTATTGTCATAGATTCCTCTGGTTTCGTTGACTTCAACTTTCTCAAGTTCAAACGTTGGCCAACAGTCCATTATACTTTCTATAAATATTCCGTCTGTTATATCACCAAATGTATTTAAAAATGTTTGTTTATCTTCTTCTGATATAACATCTCCATTTATTTTTACGAGCATTTGGCATTGTTTTTTGTGTTCATAAAAGAATGCAATGTTCTCAACAAGTTTTTTAAAATTCACATTAGCTCTTGAAAATTCTTTATACTGTTCATCTTTTACGCCTTCTATTGAAATATTTATTTTATCAAGCCCGGCATCAATAATCTTAAGGCTGAGTTCAGGTGTTAATAATGCTGCGTTGGTAGTAGTATCAACTCTGTCACAGCAGCCGCTTTCTTTTGCATATCTTACCATATCAGGAAAACGAGGGTTTAATAGCGGTTCCCCGTCTTTATAAAGCCTAATTACTTTAACTTTGTCTTCAAAGCTGCATATGTCATCAATAACTTTTTTATATAAATCAAAATCCATTAAACCATGATTTCTTCCAGGGGTTCTTTTCATTAATTCCCTATCGCCGGTAGGACAAAATTTGCATTGAAAATTACACCTGTCAGAAGGATCTATGTTTATAATAAACGGGGTTCTTAAAGGTATAACTTCTTCTAATTTTGTTCTGTGCTTTAAATCAATACGCGGTTTAATCTCTGCTCTCATTTAATCTCCTAGGCATTATTCTAAAGGTCAGTATACTTATAGCATAATCAATATGGCAAGTAAAGTAATTGAGAATAATACTAACCATATTTCTTAATAAATTCATTTATTTTAGAAATAATAAAATCTAAATCTTTCAGGGTAAGCCCCGGATATACACCGATCCAGAATGTTGCATTCATTATAAAGTCCGTATTGGGCAGCCTTTTAAAATCTTCTTCGGTTAAATCTTTTGAGTGCAAAATTTCTGAATCTTCAATCCTTAGTATAATATCATCATCAGTATACAAAGGCTGTCTTAAAAGGTTTCCAGCAAATAACTGACGTGTACCAATACCGTTTTCTTCCAGAAATTTTACAAATTCTATTTTGCTAAAAGGTGCATCTGCTTTTACGCTAATGAGAAACCCAAACCAGGAAGGTTTTACTTTTTCATTTAAGTTTGGAAGAATTAAATATTTTTCAAATTCTTTAAGTTTTTCGTATAAATAATTAAAATTCCGATTTCTGATTTCTATAAAATTGTCAAGTTTTCTTAGCTGTGCAAGTCCGCAGGCAGCCTGCCAGTCTGTAATTTTTAAATTATAGCCTGTATGGGAATACGTGTACTTATGGTCATAACCGAAAGGCAATTTCCCTAACTGCATGCTGAAACGTTTTTTGCAGGTATCATCATGCCCGGGTTCACACCAGCAATCTCTGCCCCAATCTCTATATGACTTTATAATTCTGTATAAATTTGTGTCATTTGTACAGACAGCTCCGCCTTCCCCCATTGTTATGTGGTGTGCGGGATAAAAGCTGTATGTGCCTATGTGTCCGTAAGTTCCGGTCTTTTTACCGTTAAATTCTGCTCCGAGAGCATCACAGTTATCTTCTATTAACCACAAATTGTGTTTGTCACAGATTTCTCTTATATGTTCCAAGTCAAATACGTTTCCCAGAGTGTGTGCAATAAAAATAGCTTTAGTTTTAGGGCTTATTGATTTTTCTATTTTATTAACATCAATATTGTAAGTACCGATTTCCACATCTACAAATACAGGAACTAGTCCGTTTTGAACTATAGGATTGACAGTTGTAGGAAATCCTGCTGCTACAGTTATAACTTCATCACCTTTTTGAAGTCTTTTTTCACCAAGTTTGTGTGATGTTAATGCTGAAAGTGCAAGTAAATTTGCACTTGAACCTGAAGTTGTAGTAAGAGCATATTTTGAACCAAGGTATTTAGCAAAGTCTTTTTCAAATTGTTTATTGAAACGACCTGTTGTCAGCCACATATCCAATGTGGCATCAAGCATATTTTCAAGTTCTTCTTCGCCAAGGACTTTACCTGACACAGGAATGTAACTTCCTTTTCTCGCATCTGGTTTTTCCAATCTGTAATATAATTTTGCAAGTAATTTGATTTTATTTCTAATAATATTTGTTAATATGCCCATACTACTCCCTTATTCAAACTTGATTATAATTATAATATGAATACTTGCAATGAGAAATATATTGTGATAATTTTTTACATATGCAATTGAGTCGCCAGTATAAATTGAAGAGTATATGCTCCAAAACCCCAGTAATAGCGCCATTCCGGGGGGGGGGGCACCTTCTTAATGCTTATTTAAGGCTTTTAATTAATAATTGTATAGAACACTGCAATAAAAGTATTGCAGTGTTTTGTGCTGCAAATTTTTGTAAAGTGAGGTTTATATGTCAAAAAAGATTAATTGGATAGAAAGAAAGAGTCGTAATTATTTAAAAGATGTTATTCCGCTCAGTATCCCTTTTTCTATGCAGGTAGAATTAATAAGAGCTTGTAACTTCAAATGTATATATTGTATACATTCTACTGCTGAAGCTAAAAGATCTTTACAGAAATTTATTTTGAGTGCATCTTTATTTGAAAAATTTGCCAAAGACTTTAAACAATTTGGACAAAAGTTGAAAACAATTACTTTTAGCGGTATCGGCGAGCCTATGCTCAATCCTGAAATATATGAAATATTGAAAATTGCCCATAATATTAGCGAGAAGGTTATCTTAATAACAAACGGTTCGCTTTTAAATAAAGAAAATATTGAAAGGCTTGTTTCTACCGGGTTAGACACTGTCAGGATTTCTCTACAGGGAATTTCTGCGGAAGACTATGCCCGTACTTGCGGATATAATATTGATTTTGAAAAGTTTTTAAATAATCTTCAGTACTTATTTGAAAATAGGAATAATGTTGAAGTGTGTCTGAAAATTCCGGATATTGTAATAAATACCCCGGAGAAAGAAGCCTTGTCAAGAAAATTATTTGAAGATAAATGTGACATTTTTACGGTTCAGGCGATTTCTCCGCTTCAAAACAGCGTAGATTACTCTACGATAAAAGATAAATATAATCAAACAATGTACTGTGATTCAGCATTGAAAGATGTGTTAGTTTGTCCTCAGCCTTTTTATTCGATGCAGCTAATGGCTGATGGTTCGGTAAGACCATGCTGTATGTTAGAAGCTGAATGCTATGATTTGGGTAATATTAAAGAAGAAAGTATTTACGATATATGGAATGGTGAAAAATTAAAAGTACTTCAGAAAATACATTTACAAGGAAATAGAAATAAGATTAATGCCTGCAAAAATTGCAATTATCCTAAATATTTAGATAATGTATATGATAATCTTGATGACAACAGGTCAGAAATCTTAAAAAAACTCTCGTTTTGAAAAAATATTGCTTATTAATATTTTTCGTAATAGGATAAAATATATGAGATATAATAATATGAATTACAAGATTAAGTTTCAAAACCCTCTGATAGCGGTAATTTCGGGGGGGGGGGCTGCTTACAGCTCTTAGCTTAAATACTTTTCAGAGAAATATTTTTACTTATGAGAAAGTGCAGGTTGTTTTATGAAAACTCCTGTACTTTATTGTATATTTAACCGGCTGGATGTTGTTAAAAAAACATTTGAACCTATTCGTGCAGCACGACCTGAGAGGCTATATATAGCAGCAGACGGTCCAAGGTTAGACAAACCTGGGGAAAAAGAACTAACTGAAAAGGTTAGAAAATATATCCTTGATAATGTTGATTGGGATTGTGAGGTGAAAACATTATATCGGGATAAAAATATTGGTTGTGAGCTTGCTATGTCAGGGGCTGTTGCATGGTTTTTTTCATATGAAGAAAAAGGGATTATTCTTGAGGATGATATATTAACTTGCCCTGAATTTTTTCAGTTTTGCGAGCAAATGCTGAACTTTTATGAAAATAGTGACAATATAACTTATATTTCGGGTTATAATTTTTTGTCAAACATAACGGAAAGCTGTAATAGTTATTATTTTTTGCCTGAAGCACAGGCTTGTGGATGGGCTACTTGGAGAAAAGTTCTTTATCCTGAAAAACATAATGTTATGTATAACTATATTCCAAACATCAAAGATTATCATTCTCTCGTAAATCGAGGTCGTATAATAAAAACTATAACAAAACGAAAAGATTTACAAAGCGCTTTGTATTATGATTTATTTTTTGAAAGCAGATGGGATAATAATTTTATATCATATCTTTTAACCCATTTTCCAAATGCTTATTCAATAATGCCGAGTAAAAGTTTAACATCTCATATTGGAGATAATGGTTATCATTTTAATGGCGAAAATAATTTTGATATTCCTATTGATAATTTTGATATGGAAAATTTAATATTCGGTAAAGCGATTGAGCCTGATCGCGAGTTTCAAGATTTGCTGCTTGAAAAAATTTTTTATTCAGAATGCTTTAGAAAATATGGAAGAGAAAACATTGATGTGAAAGCTGTAAAGCAGGATTATTATAAAATAAAATCAGATATTATAACTTCATTTCTTAAATGGTTCTATTACAGGTCTATAAAATTCATGAAAAAGCGTGCTAAAACCATACAAGAACAATACTTATACAATAAATACCTGCTTACAACAATTGAGCCGTTTTATATTTATACAAAATATTATTATAAAAAGTCTTAATACAATATTTCATCCAGGGCACTGCTTAGAGAATATTTTAAATTATATTGAACACAATTTTTTAGCTTGGTATTGTCGCCAGTTATAATCGGTGGTTGTGTTGTTTTTTCATGTCTGATTTCCAGGTATTCCTCTTTATTCAACTTTGATGCAATTGCTCTTCCAAAGTCTTTCAAAGAAATACCCTGCCCTGTACAAATATTGACCGGTCCTTCTACATCAGTTTCAATAAATTTAACAAAAGCTCCGGCAATATCTTTTGTATACATATAATCCTTTATCAATTGACCGCATTTTATTTCTGTTGTTTTGTTATTTTTTAAATTGTTTATTAGATAAGGAGTGAGGCGTTTTTCATTCTCGTTTTCCCCATATACATAGAATATCCGCCCCCAGCCAAAGCTTATTCCATTCTGAATACAATATTCAGTTGCCTGTTTAAACAATTCAACCTTGCACTTTGCATATATTGTCAGCGGATTTAACTCATCATTTTCTTTTAAAGGAGTGTCCTTAAATTTATATTCAAAACAGGTTCCTGCAAAAACTGCCCGTCTGCCGCCATTTTGTTTGAATGCACACAGCATATTTATCCCTGCTTCCAGAAACTTATAGTTTAATTCCGAATTAAGATAATCTCCTGTAGTGCACCAGGCAAAATTCAGAAGATATTCAGGCTTAAATTTTTTAAAAACAGAATCAATTTCTTTTTTATTAAATAAGTTGCAAGTTTTTGATGATAAAGCAAGTACTTCAAATCCTTCTTTTTTTAACAAAGGCAGTACTTCTTTCCCGATTAGTCCTGTAGCACCGGTTAGTATAATTTTTTTAGAGGAGTTCATAGCTGTTATCCCTGTCGTTTATTAGAAGTTTTTCCTTAATCGGCCACTCAATCCCTATTTTCGGATCATTCCACCTTATCCCGGCATAATATTCAGGCATAAAAAACTCTCCCAGCTGATAATAAACAGTAGAATTATCTTCTAATGTTAAAAATCCATGAGCACATCCTGCCGGAATATAAATCATTTTATTATTTTCACTGCTTAATTCTTCAGCCGTCCATTTAAGATAAGTCGGAGAATCTTTTCTTAAATCAATAATACAATCAAATATGCGTCCTTGTAGACATGAAACCATCTTAATTTCAGGAAATGGTTCTTTCTGGTAGTGCATACCCCTTAGAGTACCTGCTTTGGGATTTTTTGAAATGTTACACTGGCATATATTAAAATCAATCCCGAATTTAGCAAGTTCTTTTTTACAAAACTGTCTGGCGAAAGACCCTCTGAAATCTTTTACAGGTTCAGTTTCAATAAGATATGCTCCTTTTATTACTAACTCAGATATTTTCATTATGAAAGATTTTCTCCGCTAGGCTTCAAAACATTCGTCAAGAACTTTTGAAGTTTGTTCAATGCTTAAGTAATTTTTAAAGTAGTCGTTTATTTCATTTTGAACTTTTTGGTAGTATTTTTGGTCATCCAGCAATTTGTCAATGTGTGCTGCAAATTCTTCAGGTTTATCCGTAACAAGGCATCCGTTTTTGTTTTTATCCGGGAATCCGTCTACTCCCAGATAAGTTGAAACTACAGGTATACCTCTGGACATTGCATCAATAGTTTTTATTTTCATCCCTGTTCCTCTAAACATCGGAACTATTGAGATTTTAGTCCTTGCATACAGTTCATCCAGGTCTTGGGCAAATTCAATTGTATTAATCCCGGCTTCTGCCAGCTTCTCAGGGGTAAATCTTCCGTCCTGTATCAGCATATTAATGACTTTGCCTACTATCCAGATATTATTTTTGTGCTTCAATAACGGATAAACTTTTTCTAAAAACCAAACAATTCCTTCATAATTATATGGATTTTGGTGTCCTAGAAATAATATATTTATATCTTTTGTAATATTTTTGTCAGTATTTTGTTTATCTACAATTGGCGGTAAAAAATAGAACTTTTTATCCGGCAGAAGTTTTTCAAAGAACTGCTTTTCATCCACAGAAATTGACATTATCTTATCAAATAAACTAACCTGAAGTATCTCTTTTTCAATCGGATTTTTGTTGAATTTATTTTCACTCTCGCAATAAAATTCCTGGAGATAGTTTGCATCGTGCATTGAATAAATTGTAGTTATATGTGAGGGTGTTTGACCATATTTTAACAAATCGGCAAACTGAATATAGTGTATATTTATATAATCGTAATGATTTGAGTTTACAACGTTATTATAAAACTCAACAAATTCATCGTTTACCCAGGTCGAATAATATTTTTCATCAGGTTTCAGCGAAATTCCTACACCGCAAAAATAAGTTTTTATATAACGCTTTCCTTTTTTGTATTTATATCTTCTTTTTATCAAGCCGAAATGCTTTTTCTGCGGTTTTATATCATTGCTGTTAAATAAATATAAATTATCAATTAATTTTTCTTTTTGATTTAGCTCCTCAAAATCTTCAAAGTCATTATCCGGATCATTTGACAAAAAGTCTATACTAAACCCTTTTGACTTTAAATATTTAACAATATTGTAAATATATGATGTACATCCTCTGTCATTTCTAAGAAAGTTAAGATGAAATACAATTAGAATTTTTTTACTCATAAAACATTCCTTATTTTGGATATTTGAGCAGACATTAAGTCAACACATTTTGCCCAAGAAAAAGTTTTTGCCCTGTTTATACCATTTTGGCTGTTTTGTTTTCTAAGTGAAGCATTAAAATAATAGTTCTCATAAGCTTTTATATGCTGTTCATCACTATCCCAGTCAATCATAATTCCTGCATCACCTACAACTTCAGGCAGTGATGAATTATTTGAGGTTATAACCGGACATCCGCAGCTCATTGCCTCTAGCGGAGGAAGTCCAAATCCTTCATACTGTGATGTATAGACAAACCATTCTGCTCCTGAATACAAAGGTGATAAATCTTCATCATCAATATAACCCGCTTTAATAATTTTATCTCTGTATTTGTCAAACTCAGGCACTTCCTGCTCCAGCTGTTTAATAAATCCTTTCCAGCTTCCGCCTCCTAAAATGAATACCAGATCGTCAATATTATTTTTATTTATAAATTCTATAAAACATTTTACAGCTCTGATAAGATTTTTTCTAGGTTCAAGAGTACAAAGGCTGAAAATATATTTTTTATCTTGCGGAAGATTATATTTTTTCAATGCAGCCGCGGTTTTGTCAGGACTTGAAGGCTTAAATGTTTCAGCACAGGCAAGCAGTGTTGTTGTGATGTGTGCCGGATTAATTGAAGGTACATATTTTATAAAGTCACGCTTAGTGCTTTCTGAATTTGTAAAATAATAATCCTCTTTGTTAATTGTATCAACTAATTTTAAATACCAGGAATTACCTTTTTGTATATCAGCAAAATATTGAGGTAATATAAGAGGTATTGTATCATGCAGCAGAGTATATTTTTTTATGTGCTTTAACTCTCTTATTTCTTCCGGTATTCTATAGCATGGTGAGAAAAAAGCATTTATTTTATCATACTTTGATAAATTAATAGTTTTAGCGCTTAATTTCATTTTGAGGGAAAAGAAGAACAGCAAAATTGACATTAATGTCTTTTGCAGTGCCTTTTTCTCTTTTTTCATCTTGTTACGTTTTGCCTTAAGCTTAACATATTTCCAGTCCTCAGTTGTCATATCTTCATAGTTTATAACAGGACAGTCATATTTTTTTAAAATATCTGTTTCTTCAATGGCAGGAATCAGTTTTTTATCACAATAGAAGAAAAGATTAAATTCTTCTCTTTTATAAAATTCATCGAGAATATTAGCAGCAGTAAAATAAATTCCGGATCGGCAGCCGTCCATTTTTCTGTTAACTACTAGAATTGTTATATCAAATAACAGATTAAGTTTTTCCTGCATATAAACTCCTGATAATTATACTCTTATACTTTTGCTGTTTAAAAAATCCCTGTAGACTATTTCAATACCCTCTTCAAGTTCAGTTTCGGCCTTCCAGCCCAAACTATTAATCCTTGAAACGTCCATTAATTTACGCATGGTTCCGTCCGGTTTTGTTTTGTCAAATACAAGTCTGCCTTCGTAACCTACAACCTTTTTAATTAACTGAGCAAGTTCAAGTATAGTAACTTCTTTTCCTGTTCCTACGTTAATAAACTCACCTATTTCTTTAGCTGACTTATTTTCCATTAAATAAACGACAGCTTTTGCAAGATCTCCGGCGTACATAAATTCTCTTAAAGGTGTTCCTGTACCCCATACAACGACTTCTTTTAATCCGTCTTCTTTTGCTTCATGAAATCGTCTTATAAGCATAGGAAGAACATGGGCATTTTCTTTGTCGTAATTATCATTTAAGCCGTAAAGGTTGCAAGGCATAACAGAAATATAGTCTGTGCCATATTCTCTGTTGTATGAGGCACAAAGTTTTAATCCTGATATTTTTGCCAGAGCGTACATTTCATTTGTTTTCTCCAGAGTTGAAGATAACAGATATTCTTCTTTCATTGGCTGCGGCGCATTTTTAGGGTATATGCAGCTGGAGCCGAGAAATAAAAGTTTTTTGACATTATTTTTAAATGAATTTTCAATGACATTAAGCTGTATTTTCATGTTCTCGGTAAAGAACTCAACCGGATAGGTGTTATTTCCATGAATACCTCCGACCTTTGCAGCGGAAAGAATTACGTAATCCGGTTTTTCCAATTTAAAAAAGTCCTTAACAGATGAACTGTCTGTAAGGTCAAGTTCTTTATGGGTTCTTGTTAAAAGATTTTTATAGCCATTCTCTTCTAATTCTTTTTTGATTGCGCTGCCTACTAATCCCCTGTGACCGGCAACAAATATTTTAGCATTTTTATCCATAACATTTTTATAATATAAAGAACAGGAGTATTATAAAAGTTTATGTGAATGTTTGTAACGGAATAATTTTTTTATAAACTTATCCAATTTATAGAAAATTACAAAAAGAGTACAACAAGGAGCTTTTAAAAAATAAAGAGTTAATATGGCTTGTTTGTTTAGATATGTATTATTTTTATTAATTTTATAATGCTTTAGCAAGCAGTGAGTTTCTCTTACTATGCAGAGGCGGTTGCCAAAAAGCCCCCCCCCCCTACTCTCAAGGTCCATATCTGCTGCATAATAGCCCCATACCAGACTTACAAAAAAGTCATTACTTTCTTTTTGCAAAATTTTATTTAATTTTAAAAATTCTACATAATTTGTAAGATTTTTAAGTCTGTGCGCCACCGGAGGCTTATATTGTATACTATCTAAGATAGAGTTGGTTCGTATTCTGTAATAGTACAGTATTTCTGTATCTATAAAGATGTCTCTGCTTACTGCGAGATATTTAAATATGAATGAGGTATCTTCAAATATTAAATTTTCTGCAAATCTGATATTATACTTTTTGATAATACTGTTTTTGAAAATATTACGGCAGCTTTCTTCCTTTATTATTTCGTAAATTTTATTATCTACTTTGTGAATTCCATGTTGTTCGCTGCTATAATTCCTGTCGCAGTTTCGTTCGTCAATTTCATATAACTTCTTCAAATTGAAGGTAACTATATCAATTTCGTCCGAGAACAGCTTTAGAGTTTTTTCTATCAATGTTGTGTCATAATAATCATCAGAATCTAGAAAATATATATATTCGCCCTTTGCAATATCTAAGCCTGAATTTCTCGCACAGGATAGCCCTCTGTTTGTATTGTGAGTTATAATTTTTATTCTTGAATCTTTAGCTGCATAATCCGCCAGGATTTGTGCGCAATTGTCCGGTGAAGCATCATTAACACAAATTATCTCAATATTTTTAAAAGTTTGGTTAATTACACTTTCGATAGCTTCTTTAAGATATTTTTCAACATTATAAACCGGAATAATAACTGAAACCAAAATATTATTCATAAATTAATTGTATTATAAATGATTTTTATTGTAAAATAGGATTTATCATGAAGCCGTTAGTTTCAGTCGTAACAGTCACATATAACTGCATTAATGCTAATCGTCAGGATACTCTTGCCCAGTGTATTGAGAGTGTACGATGCCAATCCTACGATAATATTGAACATATAATTATTGATGGGGCTTCAAGTGACGGCACTTTGGATTTTTTGAAATCTTTTGAAGGGCTGCGGATTTACTCTGAACCTGACAGCGGCGTTTTTGATGCTTTTAATAAAGGTATTCTAAGAGCTTCAGGGAAATATATAGTTTTTATGAACTCTGATGATTATTTTTCTGAAAATAATGCTGTAGAAATTTCTGTTAGTGCGCTGGAAAATTCCGGTTCGGATTTTTCATACGGTGATACATGGCTTTTGCATGAAGATAATCCTAAAAAGTCAGGTATGCGGCGACCAATGATTTATAAATCTTTTACCAAAATGCCTTTCTGCCACCAGTCAATGTTTTGTAAAACAGATGTGCTTAAAGAGATTGGTATGTTTGATAAAGAAAATAAAATAGCTTCTGACTACGAAGTTTACCTTAAACTTCTGCTTGGAGGGTACAAGGGTATCCGGGTTAATGCCTGTATTGCCTGTTTTCGCTGCGGCGGAATATCAGGTGACAGAATTAAATTTATTGAAGAATACTGCCGGGTGCTAAAAAAATCTTTGGATAAATTTTGCAGCTTGTCATTCTCAGAAGCTTACGACATGGTTCAATATTCTTCATTACCGCTTCCGCTTATTTTTAAGCTGTCTAAATATCTTAATGGCAAAGACAAATTCATATTTCTTGCTGTGCAATTCAGGCATTTTATTTTCCAGTGCAGGGCGCGCAAGGGGCAAAAAATGCTCAAACTTTTCGGCTTTTATTTTATCAAGCCTGAGCCGCTGATTTCCTTATCTTAGTGAATTTAAATCCTAATATTGTTATAATTTTCTTATTGGTATTTCGCTGATTTTTTATTTCAAAAATAAAGGTTAAAACTTTTTTGAAAATCGATACCGGAACAATAAATAAATAATATTTAAACAGAAAGTTTTTCCAAGGTGTCAATTTCAGGTATTTGATGTATTCAGCAGTAAATTTATCCCCATTATAGCTTAACCATGGCTTTTTCTTATGTATAAAGTGAAGAATATTTGCACATTCCCATTCTTTTGCCTTTTCTTTATCGAAATCCCTTATAATCTGAGCATTCCATTTGTTGTCGAGAATTAATATTTTATCATTAAGAACTGCATTCAGAATATCTTGATCGTGAAGAACTATTTTATTGCCGTTTTTCTCAATCCAGGAGAATATTTTTGAACTTACATCATCTTCACGCCATTTTTTAGCATTAAATATTATAACTCCAGAATTAATGTAGTGCTCCAGCTCTAACCTGTTTTTATGTTTTTCTTCTGAAATATCTGTTATTGCTGCTATATAATTATCTGATAATTCTGTATTAAACAAATCACGAAGGCTGGTTTTTACAACAGTATCACAATCGAGGTATATGATTTTATCCCATCCCTGTTTTAATGCAGGCAGAAGAAGTATATAATATGCTGTTAAAGATAGATGCGTCCAATCCTGAATAGGACATTGCGAAAACTTCTCCTTATTTACGCTTAAAAACTCAACTCCAAAGTCTGCAATATTACAAAGTTGTTTAATTTTTTCTTTATTCTGGTAGGATATACCTCCATCAAGAATACAAATGTTAATTAAATCTTCCTGATTCTTGTTAGCTAAAATAGAAGCAAGTGTTACACCCATATGCTGTGCATAATTGTTGTCACAGCATAAACAGACATTTATAATTCTATCTTTTACAGGCATTTATGCTCCTTTTTATTTTTAACGGAATTATATTAAAAATTTTATAGGTTGTCGAATTTGTTGTTGTATATATTTTACAACAAAAAGTTTTTTGCGGGTTTTTTATCAAAAGTTTTTCATTCATAAGTTCTGTATTTGAATTTTGGTTTGGCGGGGTTTCCAGCCACTTAAGAATCTCAAATTTTTGCTCTTCCCACTTCTGGTATCCTTCTGAAATATATTTATATGAAGCATTTTGAATTTCTTTTACACAGACAGGTTTAATTCTTTTAGGTGATTTTAGATTGTATAAATAGCCGGTTTCCCCGTTTTTTATGTATTCATTCATTGTTGGATTATCAGGGGCAATTACGCATCTTCCGGCTGCCATTGCTTCCAGAAAGCTCATACCTATGCCTTCAAATTCTCTAGGCGCAAAATACAGCGCAGCTTTTTGAATGTAATTTTGCATTTCTTCTTTTGTTTCAAACCAGCTTGAGTTAACAATTTTACCTTCCCATTTTTTAGATGGTTCTGGTACTTTATTTTCCGGATCCGGTGCGGTGTGAAGATATAGTTTGTTTATTTCTGAAGGATCTAATACTTTTTCAATCGTTTTCGTGTTAATTTTTTCCCTTCTCTGCCAGAAAAAGACGGCATCTTTTTCTCCGTAGTTCTCTATCTGCGCGGGTTTTGGAAAATATTGTATATAATATGACGAAAGTCCAAGTGATTTACATTTTTCATGCAATGTGGAGGAAAAATTTATGATATTACAATCCCTGTATTCGTTCCAGATAGCCCGGTTAAAAAAATGCGTTGCATCATACATCGGAAAGAATGAAATATTTTTATATTTTATATATTTTTTTAATTCCGAAATTGGAGGCATAATCTGAAATAGTACAACTGTATCGAACTCTTTCCCTTCCAATTCCTGAAATTTTTTCAGCGTATCTTTGTCATTGTCGTAGTCGAAAAATTCGATTTCATACCCTGTTTTTATAATTTCCTGCAGGAAATCATTAGATTTTGTCTTGTTATGAAATGCATGTTTAACATATAAAAGTTTTTTCATAATAATTTTCCGAATTATGCCTCTTGCGGTATAAGGATTTCATAACCTTCATTTTTAAGAAAATTTTCTTTTTGAGCTTCTTTCATGTCTTCCCTAACCATCTCTTTTATAAGAGCAGGCAGGTCGTACTTAGGAGTCCAGCCCAACTCTCTTCTTGCTTTTGATGAATCTCCTAAAAGCAGGTCAACTTCTGTCGGTCTGAAGTAACGGGGATCGACTTCGACAAGAACTTTACCTGTATTTTTATCAATACCTCTTTCATCAACCCCTTCACCGACAAATTCAAGTTCAATTCCGGCTTCTTTGAAAGCCATTAAGCAGAAATCCCTTATTGTTGTAGTTACACCTGTGGCAAGTACATAGTCTTTTGGTGAATCCTGCTGTAAAATCCGCCACATGCCTTCTACGTAATCCTTTGCATGACCCCAGTCACGTTTTGAAGAAAGGTTGCCGAGATATAATTTCTCTTCAAGCCCCAGCTTAATTCTTACTGCCGCACGTGTAATTTTTCTTGTTACAAATGTTTCGCCTCTGCGTGGCGATTCGTGGTTAAACAATATACCATTTGAGGCATATATTCCATAACCTTCTCTGTAATTTACAGTAATCCAGTAAGCATATAGCTTTGCACAGGCATATGGAGAGCGAGGGTAGAATGGAGTTGTTTCTTTTTGAGGTGTTTCCTGTACCAGACCGTAAAGTTCAGATGTTGATGCCTGATAAAATTTTGTTTTTGTTTCCAACCCTAAAATTCTTATTGCTTCCAAAATTCGTAGTGTGCCAAGACCATCAGCGTTAGCAGTGTATTCAGGACAGTCAAAAGAAACTTTTACATGTGATTGAGCTGCAAGGTTATAAATTTCATCCGGCTGGATTTCCTGAATTAACCTGATTAAGTTTGTACTATCTGTCAAATCACCATAATGCAGTTTAAATTTTGCATTTTTATCATGAACATCCTGGTATAGATGGTCAATTCTGCCTGTATTAAAAGAGGAAGACCGTCTTTTCATACCATGAACTTCATAGCCTTTTTCAAGAAGCAGTTCTGCCAAATATGCTCCATCTTGACCAGTTATTCCTGTAATTAATGCTTTTTTCATCAGGTATCCCTCTTTTTAATCTCTAAACAAAGATAGTTTATTATAAATCAGGTTGAAAATCATGTCATTGTTAAGAAAATTACACATAAATTATAAGTATCATGTAAATAATCCGTCTTATAATACTTATTTTTATGAACTTATCTTTGTATAAAATTTCTTTGCAAAAGCGGGCTGCCCGATTGACAAAATTAAGCTGAAAGTTGAAACTTTCATGCTTAAAAATTTTAAATCGTCACTGTATAAACGGATAAAATTAGAAGTATACTATACTTCAACAAATAATCTCTGTCCTACTATATTTTGTTTCCCGTTATAATACCCTGCGAAATATCCGCCTCTAACAGGGGTGTTCTTTGCGTAAGTGCTGCTATTGTAAGTATAGCCGTTATAGTTTACAAACGGGTTATTGCTGAAAGGGTTTGTTGATTTTGGTGCAACCGGGGCTGCTGCTTGTGTCTGAACCGGTGTAAATACCTGTGATAATAAACTTACAATATTTGCCATTTACAATACCTCACTTACTACATTTCCAATATTAATGAAAAATATAGTCTTGTCATATTTTACTATATTAAATATTAAAATATCTTAACAGTCATCCTCTTTTTGTGGTATTATCATTATATGGCTAAATTGGTTAAGAAAAATGTTTTAATAATCGGAAGTTCAGCAAAAGAATATGCTCTTGCTTCCAAATTCTCATCATATGATATGGTCGGAGAAGTTTTTGTTGCGCCTGGAAATGGTAGAATTGCAGAAGTTGCAAAATGTGTTGATATTAGAGAAGATTGTCCGCAGCAGCTTTTGGCATTTGCGCTGAAAAATGATGTTTATTTAACAATAGCTTCATCAGATAAATCAATAAAAGCTGATACAGCAGGCTTTTTTCAGGCTAACGACCAGTTGATATTTGCCCCGGCTGCTGCAGGAGCACAGTTTGCCCTAAGCAGAGCAACTGCTAAAAAGTTTATGTATAAACTTCATATTCCAACTCCTAAATTTGGGGTTTTTGAGAAGGAACAGCTGGCTCTTGATTATGTAAAAAATTCGCCTATGCCTATTGTCATTGGACCTGATGAATTAAATGATACAAGCGTTATTTCTGCTTGTTCAACTGTCAAGCTTGCAAGAACATGCGTTTCCGATTTATTCCTGCAAAATGAGCCAAGAATTGTTATCGAAGATTATACTTATGGTCCTGCATTTACATTTTATGTAATTACAGATGGCTATCATGTTCTGCCTGTAATGCCTGTTCGTGATTATAAGTTTCTTGAAAACGGCGATGGCGGGCTGTTGACTCCCGGAACAGGCGGTTTTGCTCCGGATTATAAAGTAACTGCCGGTATTGTTGAGAATATAATGCAAAATGTCAGAAATATGCTTTCATCTTTAGAGAAAAGAGAAAATCCTTATCTGGGTATTCTTGGTATAGATTGTGTTATGACAGATGCTGATAAATTTGTTACGCTCGGGTTTACGCCTTTTTTGAAGGATCACCATGCACAGATTGTTATTGATTTGCTTGATGAAAATCTGTTTACTTTATTTGAAGCTTGTGCTGTAGGCTCGTTTGCTGATGACTACGAAACAATTAAGCTTAACGGATTAAGCGGTGTGTCTGCGGTTTTGTATTCACGTGCAGCAGGAAATGTTGTTACTGGAATTGAACTGCTTGATGATGAAACAACTCTTACCCCGTTTAATATTTATAAAAACGAGTATATGGAATATGTTACACAAAAAGGCAGAAACTTCGTACTTACGCAGACTGCATCAACATTGAGCAGGGCGCGTGAACTTTTGTATGACGATATTGATTCTGTAAACTTTGACGGTAAAAAATTCCGTACTGATATATGTAATTAATCGGTTATGTGTTGATTTTTTTTACGAAGTCATTAATAAAAGAGTATGGTTTTAAAATCTCATAAAAATTATTATGCCATACTTGGAGTAACACCTGACAGCACACAGGCAGAGGTAAAGTCTGCTTACAGAAAGCTTGCCAGAAAATATCATCCGGATGTGAATAAATCACCGGATAGCATGCAGATTTTTAAGGATATATCCGAAGCTTATGAAGTGCTCTCAACCCCAGAAACCCGTAAGCAGTACGATATGATTAACGGATTTTACCGTAAACCGGAAATGAAAAAGTCATCTGCTTCAGGCAGTTTTCGTAACTCTGAGCCGCAAAGCGGCAGCAAGCCAAATCCTGAACCGGAAATAAAAACCGGAGCTCAAAAACCGGAATTTGATACAAAACAGGATTATTTTGAGCATTATAAATCTGATAAAATTTTGAAAGACGTTATCAACGATATTTTAGACGGCATTAAGACAAAGAAGTCCGCTGCCAAAAAGCCCAAAAAAGAACCTAAAAATGGTGAAGATATTTTTGTGGATGTAAGTATTTCGCTGGCAGAAGCCGTAAAAGGCACATCACGCACGATAAATGTGCTTCATACAGAGCTTTGCCCGAATTGTGAGGGGCGAAAATTCATAAACGGGGCAAAGTGTCCATCTTGCGGCGGAAGCGGCGAATACAGGCAGCAGAAAAAAATTACTGTCAAGATACCGTCAGGGATAAAAGAAGGGGCAAAACTCAGGATTGCCAGTGAGGGCAATCCCGGTTTTGCAGGGGGAAATGCGGGGAATTTATATATAAAAGTGAAGATTGAGCCGGATACGAACATGCGGATTGACGGCAGTGATATTCTTTATCAACTGCCAATCAGTCCGTATGAAGCAGTGCTGGGCGGGAAGATTTCTATTCCTGTATTTGGCGGTAATGTTAATTTGGTACTTCCTCCAATGACTAAGTCCGGACAAAAATTCCGGCTCGCAAAGCAAGGGTTAAAGACAAACGGAAAATTTGGTGATATGATTGTTACTGTAGAGATACAGCTTCCGAAAAACTTATCCGAAGATGAGATTAAGTTATATGAGAAGCTAAGAAAGCTTTCACAGAGTAACATTCGGGAAAATATCAACCATGACTAACAAGGCTAAGATCAGAGAAATTTTTACATCTATACAGGGCGAAGGTCCATATGTTGGAACAAAACAATTATTTATAAGGTTTTGCGGCTGCAATCTTAATTGTGCTTATTGCGATACTGACTTTGAGGCTGCAAAATCTAAAGATTATACTGTAGAAGAATTAATCAATAAGATAAATGAGTATGGTGAAATTTTTACAATTTCGCTTACCGGCGGAGAACCGCTCTGTTCAGCAGCATTTCTAAAAGATTTTTTGCCGGAAATAAGAAAATACGGTCACAAAATTTATCTGGAAACAAATGCAACTCTGCCGGAAGCATTAGAAAAGATTATTGACAGTGTGGATGTCGTGTCTGCAGATATAAAGCTTAAGTCGTCAACAGGCATGAATATTGACAGTGCTGTTTATGAAAAATTCTATTCACTTGCATCTAAAAAGGAGTGCTTTGCAAAAGTTGTGTTTAATGAAGCAATTTCTGATGAAGAGATAAATTTTTGTGTTTCTATTGCACAAAAATACGGCTTACTTCTAATTCTTCAGCCGGAAATGAAAGGTAATGACTTTAGTGTTACTTCTGAATTTTCCGAGATTATTTTTGAAAAGTTTTATACCAAATACAGCAATATACGCCTTATTCCGCAGGTTCATAAGTTTATTAATCTAAGATAAAAATGACCTGTCGGCGAATGGATTTTTCTTTTTTGTTGACTGGATTTGTAAAAAAGTTAAAGCTTGTAGTTTCTCTGTGATTATTTTGGTTTGCAAAACACAGAGCTTAGTGTATAATATTTTATATCATAGCGAGGTTATAATGGCAGTAAGAAAAGTTTTAAAATACGGTGAAAAAACATTGAGAGAACCTTCAAAAGAGGTCCATAAAGTTTCTAAAAAAATTACTGAACTTGTTCAGGATTTGTTTGATACTATGTATACAAAAAACGGAGTTGGGCTTGCAGCTCCTCAGATAGGAGTTAATTACAGGGTTTTTGTAATAGATGCTTCTACTGATAAAGAGCAGCTTCCTCCGATGGTTTTCATTAATCCTAAAATCATTAAAAAGTCGGGGGCAGTTATTGCTCAGGAAGGCTGCTTGAGCTTTCCGGAAGCATTTACCGATGTAAAAAGATATAAAAATGTTACTGTTAAGGCAACAGATATTCATGGAAAAACTTTTGTCCTTGAAGCAACTGACGGCTCTCTGCTTGCAAGAGCTATTCAGCATGAATTTGATCATCTGGAAGGCATTCTGTTTATAGACCATTGCGTCAACCGTTTTGATGCTGATGCTGTGCTGAAAAAGTTTGATCTTCCTCCGGTTGATGTTGATAGGATTATTGATGATCCTGTGTTGGAGGCGGAATTTAATAATGATTAGAGTTGTTTTCTTTGGCACACCTAAAATAGCTTTAAATTCTCTTGAATATCTTTATAATTCAGATAAAATTGAGGTTGTCGGGGTTGTAACCCAGCCTGATAAGCCTGCCGGACGCGGGCATAAGCTTTCAATGTCCCCGCTTAAGGAATTTGCTCTTGCACATAACATTCCGGTATTTCAGCCTAAGTCTATTAGAAAAGAGCCTGAAATTCAGGATGAGTTAAAGAAATTAAAACCTGATTTTTTTGTAACATTCGCATTTGGGCAGATCTTGTCGCAGGATGTTTTGGATATTCCAAAATATGAAACAATAAACCTGCACGCATCACTGCTTCCAAAATATAGAGGTGCAAATCCTATTCAAAGAGCTATTATTAACGGAGATACAGAAACCGGTGTTTGTACGATGATTACTGAATTAGGGCTTGACTGCGGCGACGTTTGTCTTAAACATGTTATTCCGATACCTGATACGATGAACTGTGAGGATTTGTTTGCCGAAATAAGTTCTATTTCGCCTGAGCTTTTGGAGAAAACCCTAACCGGGCTTGTGGACGGTGTGATAAAACCTGTTAAACAGTGTGAAGATGGCGTGTGCATGGCAAATAAGCTTACAAAAGAAGAAACGGTCATCGACTGGGCAAAAACTGCACGCGAAATCCATAACCTTGTAAGAGGTATTTATAAATTCCCTTCTGCGCATTTTATGTATAATGGTAAGCTGATCAAGGTTATGCAGACTAAAGTTGTTGAAGGTGCAGGAAAGCCGGGTGAATTTGTTGAAGTTACAAAAGAAGGCGTTAAAGTTGCCTGCGGCAGTGATTGCGTTATGCTTATTAAAGTTAAACCTGAAGGCAAAGGCGAAATGCCTGCCCGCGACTGGTACAACGGAGTAAAAAAGCAGGTTTAATTATGGGTGTTAAAGGCATAAGAGGTGCAATTACTGTAGAAGAAAATACTGCAAGTGCTATTAAGGACGCAGTAACAGAATTACTGAACGAGATGGTTGAGCGAAATGGTATTCTTCCTGAAAATATTTCGCATGCAATTTTTACTTTAACAGATGATTTGAATGCTGCCTTTCCGGCGAAGTTTGCAAGAATAGATCTCGGCTGGGAAAATGTTGCAATGATGTGTTTTAACGAATTAAACGTTCCGGGAGCATTAAAGATGTGTTTGAGGGTTCTTATTGTCTTAAACTGTGATGACAGTTTTACTCCTGAATTTGTTTATTTAAAAGGTGCATCAACACTCAGAAGTTCTAATTAACTTTTGACATTTCTGAAATAGCCGGATCAAGCAAACGTCTGCCTACATTCACAAAGTTGATTGAGCAGAGGGTTTTGTTGCCGTATTTAATCATTTTCTCAACTACGCCTTCACCGTACTTTGGGTGTGTTACTCTGTCACCTTGTTCAAATGCCGGAGCTTCACCAGGATCTTCTGTGGGATATACAGGTACTACAGTCGGCTTTTCTTCCTCTACATTATTATTAATGTCTTCGATAAAATTCAAGTCATCTTCTGTCAAATCAGTTTCAGGCTCAGGTTCCTCTATTTCATCAATAGGCGGAATTTCCTGCTTTTCCTGGGAAAATAAAAGCTCATCGACATCTTTTGCTACTTTATCAACAGGGTTTTCTTCCTCAACGATTTCAGGTTCTGTTATAATCGGCAGGCTGTCATCATTGTATTCAAGAACAGGCATATCCATAGGTTCTTCAATAATAGGATTCATCAAAAGATCATCTTCATGAACCTCTTCTGCCAGCGGTTCTAAAGCTGAAATGGTTTCTACTTGAGGTTCCGGAACCCCTAGAACTTCAGGAAATCCTTCTTCCTCCTCATCCTCTTCTACAATTTCATTTTGAGGCGTTGCTTCAATTATTTGTTCTGCTACAGGCGCAGGGTCCGGTGTTTCTGGTTGAATAACATCAAGTTCCGGCTCTGCTATTAACGGCTCCTCCTGTATTGATAGTTCAGGAAGTTCTGCTTTTTCCTGTTCAATTTCAGCATCTATAATATTGCTTATTTGTTCCGGAGCTACCTGAATTTCATCCTGAACAGCTTCCTCTTTTTCTTCTTCATAAGAAGAATAATCTTCAGTTTCAACGGAAGTATCCTGTTCAGGCTGTTCTTCCTGCTGAACAGGTGCGGTATCTTCGATTAAAGTTTCGTATGAATATGAATTAGATTCATCTGAAAAATCATCAGGTTTTTCGTCTTCTTTATTCTCATCCTCTGCTGTAACAGCTGCTTCCTGAGTTTCATCCTGATTTGAAGCTGATTCTGCCATAACGCTATCCTCTTCAGTTTCAGGCTCAATTGCTGCAAGTTCAACTATTAATGGAATATTTTGTGTAGATTTTCCGTAAATTACAAATTCGTCCGGATTAAGTTTGTTTAAAAATGTATTATATGCTGCAAAATCGTGCTGCAATGTTTGAGGTGCAAATAAAATCAGGTTATTTGCACGCTCTTTGAGCTCGTATAAGTATTTAAAATTATGGCTGCAAATGATAGTTGTATATGCTTTATCTTTAGAAATCATGTGTCTGATGAGCTTTTTGTCAGCGTTGTCATTTGTAAACTGGGTGAAAGTATATACAAATAAGTCTAATTCATCTATCACATCATAAACATAAGAAATAACTTCATTCTGCAATTTTTCGTCAATTGTTGAAATGTCAAGAATATTAGATGAATTTGCCCTGATTACAGCTCTTAGGCGCTGTATATCTTTTGCATCCTGAGCAAATACATTTTGCTCTTTATATTTAAGTAATTTATTTTTTAAAAGTATAAGCTCGGTAATACCTGTTGTACGGTATTGCTGGTCAACAACGTTTATAAACGTATCGAAAGGTATAAATTTATCGAGCACTGTTTTGGAATATTCCTGAACCTCAAGAAATATATCCTGAATAACTGCTTTACTGCCAGCATCAACATCTTCCAAATCATGTTCATAGATATAATTAATAGTATCATAATTAAGCGGAAGTTTGAAATCTGTGCCGAATATAAGCTTTTCACCAGGATAGCTTCCGTCAATATCAAATATTAATGACTTATCGTTATTGTTTTCAAGCTGGAGAACAAAATTACTAATAAGAGTATTGGTATTTTCCTGATTTTCAGAGCAGACGAGAAGGTTTTTTTCAAGAATTGAGCTGTCAACTTTTAAAACAAGCTCCTGCTGTGCAAGTTCGCCTATCTCTATAGGTATATTAACCGGTAAAATGTCTAGAAGTTCGTCTGAAGAGAGTTTTGTTATTGATGCGTCTAAAGAAGGAATTGTTCCGTCATAGTTTTTAACTATGCCTTCTTCGTTAAAAGTAAATAAAAGTTTTACGATTGCATAATTCATTCCGTTGTCGGCTTTTAGGCTCAAGACCTGTGCGACGTACGGTGTCTGCTCATCTTCTATTATAACAAAACCACCCAAAATAAGATTGTCCGCAGTTGTATATGAAATCTTTACCAAGTTGTTTTTTATCTCTAATACTTTCATTAATACTTCCTTCTTCTACCGTAACAATTTTACCATGAACATGCTTTATTTATGTCAAATCGTTAACTAACTGAAACATTATCTTCAAGTTTGTTATATATCTCTATTGTTAGCAGGCAGATCTTCAAGTCGCGTTTCACAAGGCTTTTAATGGTTTCTTTGTAGCATTTTAACAAAGCTTTGTTTAACCCGTTTTCTTCGTCCAAATAGCTTCGGATTACTGCTGAATATTCTTTATCTCTGGTATTTGGCTCAATCTTGTCTGCCAGAAAAATTATCTTTTCAAAATCTGTCATCTCCAGCTGTCCTAGTGTGTGCCATCTTATTGCAGACAGAATTTCTTTATCTTCAACTCCGAAGTATTTTTCTGCATAGTGGGCGCTTACAGGAGCATGAAGAGTTTTGTAATTCAGCATTTCGGCTTCTTCAACCTGAAGATTTTCCTTTATAATTTCCAGAAGTTTTTCGTTTGGAAAGCATTTTGCACAATCATGCAGCAAACCTGCTATATAAGCTTTTTCCTCATCAAGCCCGAACTTTGCGGCAAGTCCTTTTGCGCATTCCGCTGTTCCCAGTGAATGGCTGTATCTTTCACTGTTAAGGTTTTTTTTCAACCAGTTTTTTATTTCTGTTTCGTTAATCTTTGTATAATTCATTTTCCTTTATGTATTCCTCTACCTTTTCCGGAACCAGACCTGTAACAGATCTGCCGGCTTTTATTCTTTCTCTTATTTCGGTTGAAGATATGTCATTAAACTCCATTGGCATAAATTCAAAGCTGTAACCCTTTTCTTTTAAATTTCTAAATTCTTCAGGGTTAAAATTATTTTCTCTGATAAAAACTATAAAATCAACCAGTTTTTTCAGCTCATCAGCTTTGTACCAGCTTTCTATACGTTTAAAAGCATCGGTTCCTATAATAAATTTTATTTTACCTTCAACGCTAAAAGTGTTATATAGCTCACAAATTGTCGTATAAGTATAAGATGTGTCACAGCGCTTAAACTCTATATCAGAAACAATAAAATGCGAATTTCCTTCGACTGCAAGCTTTACCATATTAAGTCTGTGAATGGAATAGCTCTCTTTATAATCTTTGTGAGGCGGGCGGAATGCCGGAATAAAAATTACTTTGTCGTAATGGAGCTTTTCAATAATATATTTAGCAGCACCCAAATGTGCATTATGTATGGGATTGAACGTTCCCTGAAAAACGCATAATTTCATATTCTGATTTTAGCATATAACTTACAGTTATGTAAAGTAATGTAACGATTTTTGATAGTTAAATCTAAAGTTTTTTGTAAAAATTCCGTAGACCTATATGTAATATAAGGAAAAAACAAACATGGGAATGGCAGCAGGACAGGCAAGATTGTTATCAATAACTGCGCGAATTAACCATAATGAGTTAAGAGCGCAGCAGATAACTAATGCAAAATTACGCT